>Ga0065721_10049274_pt1 | contig 39537 bp, 32 predicted proteins | sample Mesricmetagenome_FD_59108 | JGI IMG/M metagenome (GOLD analysis project Ga0065721, IMG submission 59108) | Mesophilic microbial community from rice straw/compost enrichment Sample: eDNA_1 v2 (version 2) | ecosystem: Engineered > Solid waste > Grass > Composting > Bioreactor | place: USA: Davis... | reverse complement strand
CCGCCGTATCGGTCGGTCCTCACCGGAACCAGACGATACGGCGGCTGTAGGTTAACTCAGGAAGCGTCCTTCTCTCCGACAGGCTCGAGCTTGCCCGGCCAGAACGCCCGGCGCCCGAGCAGCAGCGTAATCGCCGGCACGAGGAACGGCCGCACGACGAACGTGTCGAGCAGCACGCCGATTGCGGTAATCGTCCCGAATTGCACGAGCACTTGAATCGGCAGCGTCGCCAGCACGGCGAACGTTCCGGCGAGAATGAGCCCCGCGGAAGTAATGACGGCGCCCGTCTCGCCGACGCCTTCCTTGATCGCCTGCTTAAGCGGCATTCTCTTTCTCTTCTGCCAGATGCTCGAGATCATGAAGATGTTGTAGTCCTCTCCCAGGGCGACCAGGAACACGAACGAGTACAGCGGAATCGCGCCCTGGATCGCCTCCGCCCCCATCCCGTAATGAACGACCAGCCAGCCGAGACCCAGCGCGGAGAAAAAGGATACGATGACGGTGAGCACGAGATAGACGGTCGCGACGACGGAACGCAGATACAGAAGCAGAAGCAGGGAGATGAGCCCGATGACGATCGGAATGACGAGCTTCGTGTCCCGTTCCCCGGTCGACCTGTTGTCGTACTGCTCCGCAGTCTGGCCGCCGATCCATACGCGGGTCTCCGGGCTCGAGATTCCGGCCTGCGAGCTGACAATTCCGGCCTGCGAGCTGACAATTCCGGCCTCCGCCAGCGCCTGTTCCGCGACCGTCCTCAGCTCCGGAATATGGTTCATCGCTTCAATAGAATACGGATTCAGATCGAATTGAACCTCGTACGCGACGATGTTCGGGTTCGATTGGCCCACCTGGGGCTCGGATACGACGTCGACGTAAGGCAGGGCGGCCAGCTTAGCGGACAAATCGACGGACAGTCCTTCCGTGTCGACGATGATCTTCGCCGGCGCTAGCTCTCCCGGAGAGAACTGCTCTCCGATGGTGGCGAATCCTTCCCTGGACTCCATATCCTTCGGAAAAGACGACAGAAGATCGTACGTGAATTTAATTTGCGGCGTAACGGCCGCCAGTCCTCCGAGAAGCAGTACGCAGACGACAAGCACGGTCCACGGTTTGTCGGTCACGATCCGACCGGCCCAGTTGCGAGGCTGCTTGGGAGCGGGAGGAGCAGGTTTGCCTTTGCGCACGGCGCGTTCCCGCTGCATTTCGGGCGTTCTGGGCACGAACGGATAGAAGGAGGCCCGGCCGATGATGGCCAGCATCGCGGGGACCAGCGTCAAGCTCGCGATGCCCATGATCAGAATAGCCAGGCTGAACGGAACGGCGAAGCGCTGATACGCCCCGAATTCCGCCGCCAGCAGCGCGAGCAGCGCAATGACGACCGTCAAGCCGCTCATGGCGATTGCGCCCGAGGAGCCGGTGATGGCGGCGAGCAGCGCTTTCGCTTTGCTTTGTTCGGTTTTCAGCAGCTGACGGAATCTGGAAATGAGGAACAGGCAGTAGTCCGTTCCCGCCCCGAACAGGAGAACGGTCATAATCGAGATCGCCTGGCCGTCCACGACGATCCATCCATTGCTCGCCATCCAGCCGAGAAGCGGGCTGATGACCCCGTAAGCGAAGCCCACCGCCACGAGAGGCAGGAGCGCAAGAATCGGGGAACGATAAATGAGCAGCAGCAGGACGAGCACGAGCAGAACGGTTCCGATGAGGAGGCTGACGTCGGCGTTCTGGAACAGGCCCGTCGCGTCGATCAGAATGCCGACGGGGCCGGTGACGCGCGCGCTCAGCTTGTCTTGGGAATCGCGGGACTCGGCGAAAGGATCGTACCCGACGATGTCGGTCAGCACCCGCTTCAGCTCGCCGGTTCCCTCCTTCAGCCGTTCCGCGTCCGCCTGCCTGTCGAACAGGACGGGCACGACCAGCGTGCTGCCGTCCTCGGACAGCTGGCCCAGCAGCGCCTGGGGCGGCAGCGTGTGCAGAGGCGGGACGGACGTCTGGTAAGGGACGGGGGAAGCGGTCAGCTTCTCCGTCAGCTTGCGGACGTCCTCCAGGTCGGACTCCGCGAGTCCCGCTCCCTTGCGCAGGACGACAAGCGCCGGAATGTCCGACCCGCCGGGGAATTCTTTGGCAGCGACGGCGTCTGCCTGTACCGAAGGCTTGCCGGAATCCAGATTGGGAGCGTTGTTGATTTCCTGGCTGTTCACCGACGGGAGCAGCGCGCTCAGCAGGCCGGCCGCGGCAATCCAGACCAGAAGCGTAATCCACTTGCTTCGCTTGCCGGAAACCCAGTTTCCGAAGCGGTATTCTTTGTCGCTCATTGCGGGTAATCCTCCTTCGTTCGATACGAGATCCTCAGGAAAGCTGATCGTATTGCTATTTTCGGATATAATGGGTTTGGATCGCAAATTAATTATATATACCGGAAGGTTAATTATGCAACGACGAAATTTCGAACGAAGGAGGGGAAAGCGATGAACGCATCCCGTTCCAAGCGCGCCCCCGGAAGACCGAAGAGCGGACCGAACCGTCCGTCGATGAGAGACAAGGTGCTGCTGACCGCATCGGTCCTCTTTATGGAGCTGGGCTACGAACCGGTCTCGATCAATATGATCGCGGAGCGCGCCGGAGTCACCAAGGCGTCCGTGTACTATTATTTCGCCAACAAATCGATTCTGTTCACGGCCGCCGTAATGGAAATGATGCTGCGAATCAGCGCCGTCACCGAGCGGATCATCGGGGAGAACGGAAGCTTGCGCGAACGTCTGGCGCAGATCGCCCTGTCCAAAATGACGAAGTCGCAGGCCCACGTCGAGTTCGAAAGCTTGATGCGGGAGGCTCTGCCTTCGCTGAGCGAGGAGCAGCGCGCCGAAATCCGCCGGGCGGAGCATCGCATTCACGAGGTGCTGGCCGCCGAATTCGCCAGGGCGATGGAGAGCGGAGAGATTCCGCCGGGGCATCCGATGCTGCTGTCCCATGCTTTCTCCGCGCTTCTGATGATCGGCAGCCGGGAGCGGATCGGCGAAGAGGAGTTTGCCCCCGAGCGGCTGGCAGCGGCCGTCGTGGATTTGTTCTTGAACGGAGCGGGGGGCAAGTAAAGAGAGCTTCCTCCGTCTCCTGGCGTCGGCTTGACACGAATCGCGCGAATTGGCTATAATCATGGCATACTTTGGCTGCGATAAGGATCAGTACTCGCAAGACGTTATTTCAGAGAGCCGGCGGTTGGTGCGAGCCGGTTGACGAATGCGACGAACTCGCCTTGGAGCCTCCGAGCCGAACTTTTTCGGTCCGCCTGACGGACGAAGATGCTTAGGCAAGGCGTTACCTCTCGTTACGAGGCTGAGTGGGCGGACATCCAAGCAGGATGCCGTCAACTAGGGTGGTACCACGGGAGATACGCTCTCGTCCCTAGCGACAACGCTGGGGGCGGGAGCTTTTTTATTTACTGACAAAGGGAGTTAAACGACATGGCACAGGAACAGGGTCAAGGCTATCAGCCGCTGAAGATCGAACCGAAATGGCAGAAACATTGGGACGAGAACAAGACGTTCAAGACGACGGAGGACGCGGGCAAGCCGAAGTTCTACGCGCTCGACATGTTCCCGTATCCTTCGGGAGCGGGGCTTCACGTCGGCCATCCCGAAGGATATACGGCGACCGATATCGTCAGCCGCTACAAGAGAATGAAAGGCTTCAACGTGCTGCATCCGATGGGCTGGGACGCGTTCGGCCTGCCGGCCGAGCAGTACGCGCTGCAGACGGGACGCCATCCGCGCGAGATCACGTTCGAGAACATTGACAACTTCCGCCGCCAGATCAAGTCCTTGGGCTTCTCGTACGACTGGGACCGGGAGTTCAGCACGACGGACCCGGACTACTACAAGTGGACGCAGTGGATTTTTATCCAGTTGTACAAAAAAGGGCTCGCCTACGTCGCGGAAGTTCCGGTGAACTGGTGTCCGGCGCTTGGCACGGTTCTGGCCAACGAAGAGGTTATCGACGGATTGAGCGAGCGCGGAGGACATCCGGTCATCCGCAAGCCGATGCGCCAATGGATGCTGAAGATTACCGAGTACGCGGAAAGATTGCTGGAGGACCTGGAGGAGCTCGACTGGTCGGAGAGCATCAAGGATATGCAGCGCAACTGGATCGGCAAGTCGACCGGCGCGGAAGTGACGTTCGCCATCGACGGCCGCGACGCTGCGCTGACCGTGTTCACGACGCGGCCGGATACACTGTTCGGCGCGACGTACTGCGTGCTCGCTCCCGAGCATGAGCTGGTCGGCTCGATTACGACGGCCGAGCAGCAAGCCGCCGTCGAAGCGTACGTCGAGCAAGCGGCGCGCAAGAGCGACCTTGAGCGTACGGATCTGGCCAAGGACAAGAGCGGCGTATTCACGGGCGCTTACGCGATTAATCCGGTGAACGGCGCCAAGGTGCCGATCTGGATCGCCGACTACGTGCTCGGCGGCTACGGCACGGGCGCGATCATGGCCGTACCGGGCCACGACGAGCGGGACTGGGAGTTCGCGAAGAAGTTCGGCCTGCCGATCGTGGAGGTCGTCGCCGGCGGCAACGTCGAGGAAGCGGCATATTCCGGCGACGGCAAGCTGGTCAATTCGGAGTTCCTGAGCGGATTGGGAACGGAGGACGCGATCAAGGCGATGATCGCGCATCTGGAGAAGGAAGGCAAGGGCAAAGGCAAGGTGACGTACCGTCTGCGCGACTGGCTGTTCAGCCGTCAGCGTTACTGGGGCGAGCCGATTCCCGTGCTGCACTATGAGGACGGCACGATGGACACGATTCCGGAAGAGGAGCTGCCATTGCTGCTGCCGGACGTGGACGCGATCCAGCCTTCCGGCACGGGCGAGTCTCCGCTTGCCAACGTGACCGAATGGGTGAACGTCGTCGACCCTCGCAACGGACGCAAAGCCCGCCGCGAGACGAACACGATGCCGCAGTGGGCCGGAAGCTGCTGGTACTACCTGCGCTTCATCGATCCGAAGAACGACAAGGAAATCTGCTCGCCGGAGAAGCAGCGCGAGTGGCTGCCGGTCGACCTGTACATCGGCGGCGCGGAGCATGCGGTTCTGCACTTGCTCTACGCGCGCTTCTGGCACAAGGTGCTGTACGATATCGGCGTCGTGAATACGAAGGAACCGTTCCACAAGCTCGTTAACCAAGGCATGATTCTCGGCACGAACAACGAGAAAATGTCCAAATCCCGCGGCAACGTCATTAACCCGGACGACATCGTCGGCGAATTCGGCGCAGATACGCTGCGGATGTACGAGATGTTCATGGGACCTCTGGAAGCGACGAAACCGTGGAACACGAACGGCGTGGAAGGTGTATTCCGCTTCTTGGCCCGCGTATGGCGCTTGTTCGTCGACGACAACGGCAGCCTCAGCGGCAAAATCCAGGACGTTCCGGGAGACGACGCGTTCCGCCGGGTATGGCACAAGAGCCTTAAGAAAGTCGGCGAGGACTACGAAGGCTTGCGCTTTAACACGGCCATCAGCCAGATGATGATTTTCGTCAACGAGGCTTACAAGACGGAAGTGCTGCCGAAAAAAGCGATGGAGGACTTCGTGCAGATGCTGTCCCCGATCGCCCCGCATATTTCGGAAGAGCTGTGGGAGAAGCTCGGCCATTCCGAGTCCGTCTCTTACGCGCCGTGGCCGGAGTACGACGTATCGCTTACGGTGGATGCCGAAGTCGAGATCGTCGTTCAGGTGAACGGCAAGATCGCCGAGCGTCTCAAGATCGCTGCCGATCTGGACGAAGCGGGCATGCAGGCCCAGGCGCTCGACTCGGCGAAGGTGCAGGAGCTGATCGCCGGCAAGACGATTCGCAAAGTGATCGCCGTCAAAGGCAAGCTCGTCAACATCGTCGCCAATTAATTCGAGCCTCGGGTCCGCTGCTTGAGCAGGAGCGGCCGCCCAATGGCGAAGCTGCAAGGAACACGGGAACGATACAATAATCGCAGCGCGAAGCACGCGCCGCTTGACTCAGTCTTCAGAGACGGGTCGGGCGGCGTTTTTGTTTTTCTCGTTTGTCGGATGAGAGGGGGAGAGCGGGCGGGACCCGATCGGCTTGATCGGGCAGACGGAAGGCAGGCCAAAGGCGGCAAAACCGGCTCTACCCCGCGGCTAAGTGCGCTCGCGGGGGAAGAGGGAGGAGTCGACGCGGTCGAGGTCTTCGGCGAACTTCTCGTGCGTCGTGTACAGCACTTGCAGGAACGCGCCGCGAGTCGACTTGCGCAGCGACTCCAGAGCGGCGGCCGTAATGCCGCCCGGTACCGACACCCGGGCTTGAAGCTCGGCGGGAGAACAGGGGAGCTCCAGCATCAGCCGCGCGGTGCCCAGCATCATTTCGCAGGCCAGGGCGGTTGCCGTCTCCCGCTCCATGCCCGCGGACAGCACCGCGGCGTCAATGAACTGCTCAAGCAGAAACGCCATGAAAGCCGGACCGCAGCTGGACAAGTCCGAGGCGACGCGGACTTCTTCCTCCGGGACGCAGATCGGGCGGCTGATCGAGGCGAACAGCTCCCAGAGCCCCCGCTTATCTTCTTCCGCAAGCCGGGTTCCCCACATGACGAGCGAGGCTCCGCTGCCGACGGCGTTCACGACGCTGGGGATGATTTTCGCGACTTTGCTGGGCACTAGCTCCTCCAGCGAGGAGATTTTGACGGGACTCGTAATCGAGACGACGATCTGCTCCGGGGTTAATACGGGCGCAATCTCGTCCAGCACCCTGCGGAAGTCCAACGGTTTGACGCACAGAAACAAATAATCGGCCCCGATCGCGGCTTCCCTGTTCGAAGCGGCGATATGAAGGCCGGGATACTGCTCGGCCAGAGCGGACAGCCTGGTTTGCGTTCGGGAGCTGACGACGATGTCGTCCGGCTGCATCGCGCCGGCGCGTACGAAGGCCCCCACCAATAAGCTTCCCATACTACCCGCACCGATGAAGCCGATCTTCATCCTGGTCCCTCCTACAGAACACTCGTCTTTGACGTTCATTCATTCCAATATATGAATACGTGCTTGGACGTCATGAACGATTTTTCATATATTTATGCGAAAAAAGAAACGGAGGATACAGAAATATGAATAAAAATAACACTTTCCGCATGCGCAAGCCGATTGCCGCGGCTTTATTCGCCATCGGGGCGGCGGTGTTCTGCATCGCTTTATTCGGCGGGTCGCGGCAGCATCCGATCGCCGGCTGGACGCCCGTCAACGATTCGCTGAAGCAGGCGATCGACGCGCTAACTTCGGAAGAAGGGAACGCCTCATTCCTGTCGACGCCTCTGACGCCAAGCGCATTGCCGACCCAAGCTCCGATCCAGCCGCCGACCCAATCGTCAAGTCCCGCATCTCCCGATGTTGCCGCCGAGACTTCGGCGTCAGCAAGCGGTGTCGGCTCCTCGTCCGATGCGCCGGGCAGCCCTCCGGGTCTTTCGGCAGAGTCGCCAGACGCCTCTCCGGCTCCCCCGGCAGAGCCTGTTAAGGACGCTGAAGAGGATTCGCCCGCCGTCGCCGCCGGAACGCTGGACTTGAACAAGGCGAACGAAGCCGATCTGGACGCGCTGCCCGGCATCGGCCCCTCGAAGGCGAAAGCCATCGTGGCGCACCGGGACAAAATCGGCGGCTTCCGACGCGTGGATCAACTGCTGGACGTCAAAGGAATCGGGCCTAAAGTGTTCGAACGGCTATCCGCTCTCGTCCACGTCGCGGCCAGGAAATAAAAACCTGAGGATAGCTTTTACAATGGCCATATTTTATGAGAGAATGGGAGGGAAATCTATCTAACTATTAATTTTATTGGGAGGTTCAACCCGAATGAGCAACGAATCGTATTCTCTGGAAACGCTTGCGGTGCATGCAGGGCAGCAGATCGATCCGTCCACGATGTCCCGCGCGGTTCCGATTTATCAGACGACATCCTACGGTTTTCGAGATACCGATCATGCCGCGAACTTGTTCGCGTTGAAAGAGTTCGGCAATATTTACACCCGGATCATGAACCCGACCTCGGACGTGTTCGAGCAGCGGGTCGCCGCCCTCGAAGGCGGCGCTGCCGCGCTGGCGGTCAGCTCCGGACAAGCGGCGATCACGTATTCCATCTTGAACATCGCGGGAGCGGGAGACGAGATCGTCTCGTCGGCCAGCCTCTACGGGGGTACATACAATCTGTTCGCGATCACGCTGCCGAAGCTGGGCATTAACGTCAAATTCGTCGATCCGTCCAACCCGGAAAATTTCCGCGCGGCCATTACGCCGAAGACGAAAGCGGTATTCGCGGAGACGATCGGCAACCCGAGAGGAGACGTTCTGGACGTTGCGGCGGTCTCTTCGATCGCGCACGATAACGGCATCCCGCTCATTATCGACAGCACGTTCACGACGCCGTTCCTGCTCCGTCCGCTCGATCACGGCGCGGATATCGTCATTCACTCCGCCACGAAGTTCATCGGCGGCCACGGAACTTCGATCGGCGGCATCGTCGTCGACGGAGGCAAGTTCGACTGGAAGGCCAGCGGCAAATTCCCCGGCCTGACCGAGCCGGATCCGAGCTACCATGGCGTCGTATATGCCGATGCGGTAGGTCCGATTGCGTACATTATTAAAATGCGCGTGCAATTGCTCCGCGACATGGGGGCCGCGCTGTCTCCGTTCAACTCGTTCATGTTCCTGCAAGGTTTGGAAACGTTGCATCTGCGCATGGAGCGCCACAGCAGCAACGCGCTTGCCGTCGCGAAGTTCCTCGAGACGCATTCCGCGGTGGAATGGGTAAGCTATGCAGGGCTGGAAAGCCACCCGTCCCACGAACTGGCCAAGCGTTATCTGCCTAACGGTCAAGGCGCGATTCTGACGTTCGGAATCAAGGGCGGCGTAGAGGCCGGCAAAAAAGTGATCAACGCGGTGAAATTGTTCTCGCACTTGGCGAACGTCGGCGATTCCAAGTCGCTGATCATCCACCCGGCGAGCACGACCCACCAGCAGCTGAGCGAGGAAGAGCAGATCGCGGCCGGCGTGCAGCCGGGAATGATTCGCTTGTCGGTGGGCACGGAAGGCATCAAAGACATTATCAACGATTTGGAACAAGCGCTGGCGGCAAGTCAACAGTAATTCGGCAAGCCCCGGTGCGGAGGTAGGGAGATGGCAGCCTTGCGCAAAGACTGGGACACGTATTTCATGGATATCGCTTTTATGGCTTCTACCCGTTCGCGCTGTCCGCGGCGCCATGTCGGGACGGTGCTCGTCCAGGGGAAAAAGCTGCTCGGCACGGCGTACAACGGCGCTCCGATGGGCGTTCAGGATTGCTCCGAAGCAGGCTGCATGATCGTGGAAGAGTATGAGCCGGCTCCGGCCGGCTCCTCGGAGATGATCAAGAAGCAGCGCTGCATCCGGACGATTCACGCGGAGCAGAACCTGCTGCTGTTCACCGATCGGGTGGATCGCGAAGGCTCCGTTGTCTACGTGACGGACCAGCCCTGCTGGACATGCGCGAACATGCTCGCCAACAGCGGCATCGCGGAGATCGTCTACTTCAGGCCGTACCCGAAGGATTACGGCAAAGTCGCCGCCCTGATGGAGCAGCGGGGACTCATTTTCCGCAAGCTGGACAACTACGTTCCTCCCGCGGACACGGAGGTTCAGGACGGTTCGTAGCTATGGAATAGCGACACAGTGGAAGAGGAAGCACCTCTTCGCCGAGCTTAACGCTCTGCGGGGAGGTGCTTTTTTGCGTTTGAAAGGGAGGGAAAGGGAATGAATCGAAGGCCGTTGGTCGCCGTAAGCTGTTGTTGGATCGTGGGGACCGCGCTGCTGTCTTTGTGTTCGGTGGAAGGCGCCATATGGGCGATCGCGGGACTGCTGACGGTGCTGCTGGCACTGGCGTTCGCGGGCGCGACTTCCCCGAAGCTGGCGCTTGTCTGCGCGGCTGCGCTGGTGATCGCGCATGGAGAGAGGGCATGGGTTGACCAGCGCTTATTATCCGATATTGAGGCGGCCGAGGTGGAAGCGGGGGGAGGCATAGCCGAGCTTGGAGGCAGGCTCGACTCGGCAGCGGAAGTGGACGGGGATCTGGTGACGTTCAGGCTGAAGGCAGAGACGATACGATTAGGCGATTCCAATGAGAGATTTACGAACGACGATATCGTCGTTCGGATAAAGCTGGCCAAGCAATCCGAACAGATGACGGCCGGCGAGTGGAGGAGGGGAGACCGCGTGCTTCTGTCTGGCACGTTGGAGCTTCCCGGGGAAGCCGGCAATTTCGGAGCGTTCGATTATCGCCGCTATTTAATGAAGCAAGGCGTTTTCTGGCAGCTTTCCGTCCAAGGTCTGGATACGATCGAGTACAAGCGGGAGCCGGCCCCTGCGTGGATGAAGCCGCTGAGATTGTTGGACAACTTGAGAGGTCGGATTGGCGAGTTAGCGGACCGGTTGTACCCGAACGGAGACTCGGGATATATGAAGGGGCTGGTCGTCGGCATTCGCTCCGATCTCGATCCGGTGCAGTTCGATCAGTTCGCGAGATTGGGGTTGACGCACATTCTCGCGATTTCGGGACTGCATGTGGCCGTAATCGTCTATTTGCTGCTGCAGATCGGCGGATGGCTCAGGCTAACCCGCGAGCGAACGCTCGAACTGACGATTGCGATGATGCCGGTCTATATGATGGTCACGGGAGCGTCGCCGTCCGCGGTCCGCGCCTGCCTGATGGCGATGATCGCGCTGAGTCTGGCCCGGCGCAATGCGCTAAAGGACGGCCTGCATCTGCTGTTCGCCGCGGCGATGGCCATGCTGATCTGGAATCCGCTGCTGATCGAAGACGTCAGCTTTCAGCTCTCCTTCATCGTTACCGCCGGGCTGATTCTGTTCGTGCCGGCGTTATCGGAGCTGATTCCGATCCGCTGGAACTGGCTGAAGGGGGCAATCTCGGTTACCGTGACCGCTCAGATCGTATCTTTTCCGGTATCGGTCTACTACTTCCACTCCATGCATCTGTTGTCCCTTCCGGCCAACTTCGCGCTTGTTCCTTTCATCAGCGTCATCGTGATGCCTTTGGGCATGGCTTCCCTCGTGCTCGGAGGGATATGGTCTCCCCTCGGAATTGTTCCGGCGAAGCTGGCGACGATGGGCAATGACTTGACCTTCCTGACGGTCGACTGGCTAAGCGGCTTCTCGGGCTGGAGGACGATATGGCCTCAGCCGTCTTTGGCCTGGGTCGTCTGCGCGTACGGGCTGATGGGAATCGGTCTTGCGGGGCTAAGGCGCCGCTCGAACCGGCTTCGGGAGCGGGAATGGTGGAGCGGGCAAGCGGCGGGGCTGGCGGATGCCGAAGTGACGGCGCCGCTCGATTTGACCATTCCCGGAACGACTCGCGCCGAGAGGTTTCGCTCGCTTGCCAGTCGCGCGGCGTTCGGTGCCGTCCTCTCCGGTTGGCTCGTATGGGGAGCGCAGCCGGCATGGCTGGATCGCGAAGCCGAAGTTTCTTTTCTGAACGTGGGGCAGGGAGACAGCATCCTCATCCGGACCGGCTACGGCAAACATATTCTGATCGACGCCGGAGGGACGGTCAGCTTCCGCAAGCCGGGAGACGAATGGAGGGAGAGAAGCGATCCGTACGAGGTGGGGCGGAAGCTGCTCGTTCCGTTGCTGCTGAGCCGGGGCGTCGGGAAGCTTGACGCCCTCGTGCTTACCCACATGGACGCGGACCATATCGGAGGCGCGCGGGCCGTGCTGGACAATATCCCTGTGCGGGCGCTGCTGTTTAACGGCGCGTTAAAGGATTCGCCGGGCGCGCTGGCGCTTATGCAGACGGTGGCGGACAAAGGCATTCCCGTCTATGCCGCGCATTCGCCGCTGGAATGGCAAGCCGATGCGTCCGCGACCTTCCGGGTGCTCTACCCGTTGCCGTCCGGCAACGAGTCCGACGAACCGGTGACGTCGAGCGAGGAGCAGAACGACCGAAGCGTCGTATTGCTGGCGACGTTGTACGGACGGAGATTTCTGCTGCCCGGGGATTTGGAGACTCGGGGAGAACATGCAGTTGTGGAAGCGGAACATGCCATGAGGGGGAGTGCCGCAGATGAAGACGTCAATAACAAACGCCTCAGCATCGACGTGCTCAAAGCCGGTCATCACGGGAGCAAGACGTCGACGACCGGCTTGTGGGTCGATTTCTGGAAGCCGACGGAAACGGTCATTTCCGTCGGGCGCAACAACTTCTACGGCCATCCGAATCCGGGCGTACTCCAGCGTCTCGAAAATGCGGGCAGTCTGATCTGGAGGACCGACGTCGACGGCGAAATCCAGTATCGGATAGCGCCGGACGGCGCGATGAAGCGCAGAACGATGATCTCAGCCGGCCCGGGCCTGAATTAAGCTTCGGGGATATAGCGAATGTTGGCCGCGATGGCCAACAGCAGCGGTCGAACGACGCTCGCGCTGTCGCCGGCATATTGAAGCACGACGCAGATCGGACGATTCGCATCCTGATCGTAAATAAAATAATCGCGGCGATTGTAGGGTTCATTGCCCATAAACACCGTTCCCATGTAGTCTCCGTAAATGGCCAAATCGTCTTCCTTGCGCAGCTCGGGAAGATCTTCTTCTCCCGCAGCCTTGAACGTCAGGGATGCCGAGCCGTTCTCCGTCGTGTAAGTGAACCCGTCCGTCAACACAATCTTGCGCAATACTTTGTCGCCGTCATTGGGCAGATATGCCCCGACAGGGAATGTTTCATTGGCAAACCAAGTGGATTCGTACGCTTCCCCGTCGACTTCGAGCCGCAGGCTTTTGCTGCCGTCATAGGCTCTCTCGACAATTAAACGGTCCAGATCGGTCTCTACGGAACTCTCGTCCGTAAGCTTCAATAAGTCTTCGCGTATTCCGTAACGGTACGTTAAGGTCCGATCCGGCAGCAGCGCAAGAAAGATACGCTGCGAACCTTCGTAGACGACCGCGCTCGGTTCCTCGGCTCGCAAAGCCGCATTGACGTCGACGAACAACAGCCGATCCTCGAACTTTTTGTAGATTTGCACCTTGCCCGTTGCGAACGTCTCCGTCGCGACGACTTCGGGAATTCCGTCCTCGTCGAGATCGACTTCCTGCGCGTGCGCGTTCAGCCGGAAGTCGCTGATCGGAACGCCGGGCGTCTCCTCTTCGAAATGAATCCAGACATTCACGACGCAGTTGGCGCCGCACGGGCCGAAGATTCGAAAACCGGACAGCCCGAAGGCGCTGCTTGGCGTGACGGAGACATCGTCAGCGTAAACGAGCTCGCCGATCGGTCCGATTTCGTACAGCTCATCGGTCTCCCTGTGTCCGGTAGCGCTCCCGCCGCTCACCTCCATGCCGGCATATAGCTGGGAATCGCCTTCCTCTCGTATGTAGATCGCAAAGCTTCCCGTTCCCTCGACCTCGATGGTTCGTTGGATGCGGACGGACGCCTTGTCGATTCGTTTCGCTTCAACGCGGTCCGTCTCCACGGGATAACCCCCGGAATGATTCTCCGGGCTCTCGTACGCGAGCCGGACTTTCGAATCGGCGATAGGAGGCGGCGGAGTTTCCGAAGGCTCGGGCTCCGGGCTCTCGAGCGTCGGAAGCGGCTGATCCGGTGATGGAACCGGAGAAGGTGCATCCGTCACCGCCGGAGAAGGAGCGGGAGAGTCGGGCCTGGAGAGCGGAAGAATCAGCAGAACGGCCGTGACGCACAGGGCGACAAGCGCAGTGCCGGCGATCCAACGTCCGCGCCGCCCCCGAATGCGGGGCTGCCCGACGGTACGGACGACGTCCTGCTTCATTTCGTCGGTGAATAACGAGTCGCCGAGTCCTCCTCTGGCAATCGAGTACCACTCCGGTTTCGTCTCCTTCATTGTTCCCACCCCTTTAACCGTTTTTCGACTTCCTTGCGAGCGCGATGAAGCCGGGACTTCACCGTGCCTGCCGGCAGGTCAAGCACCTGAGCGGCTTCCTGCACCGATAACTCGTGCTCCAGGTCCAGCACGAGCACCTCCCGGAGCTTTTTCGATAATCCGAAGATGACGTCCCAGATTTCCGCGGCCGATTGCCGCCCCAGGTACGCCGATTCGGCAGATGGAGCCGATTGCCGGGATCGAACCGTCTCCCTCAGCCCGATTTTTCGAAAATAACTCGAAGACAAGTAGTTCAGGCTCTGGTTCCTGGCGATCGCGAGCAGCCAAGTTTTCAGAGAGGACTGTCCCCTGAAGGAGCGAATGTGGTAGTGCGCTCTAATGAACACTTCCTGCGCGATATCTTTGGCCTGCTCCCTGTCCTTCGTGAGAACGTAAGCGTATTTCCACACATCGTCGCCGTATCGGTCCATGAGCTGCCTGAGTTCGATAGCGTCGACCGAATCGGCATATTTTAGATAATCAGGCTCCACGGGATCACCTCCACCCTATTAGACCGGTGGATCTGCGCTTAGGTTCCGTTTATCCAACATAAAACATTGTGACTTTCCACGCATTTTTGCTAGACTTAGAGAGTATGGATTACTAGTTACCGAAAATTCCCACGGGGGAATTGCAACCTTTATTCGGACGCATGCGTCTGTGAAGGTGCAGGGGAGGAGGATCTTCTGTGGTGGAGCCGGCTCTGATCAAAGCCGCACAAGCGGGCGACCGGGAAGCTCTCGTTACGCTACTCCGCGAAATCGAGAATCAAGTGTACCGCACCGCGTACTATTTGCTGAACAACGAGCAGGATGCGCTCGACGCGTCGCAGGATGCGCTCATTCGGATATATACGAAAATCGGATCCTACGAGGAAAAAGCGCAGTTTCGCACCTGGGTGCAGCGAATCGTCACGAACATCTGCATCGACAAGTTTCGGCGCAAAAAGCCGTCCGTCTCCATTGATGAGCACGAGATGGTTTTCCAGGCGGGGGACAACGTGGAGACCGAAGTATTGTCCGCGTACGCCGCGGAGGAAATACGAGAAGCCATCGGTAAGCTTCCCGAGCATCATCGTACCGTTGTCGTTCTCCGGTATCTCCAGGATTTCTCTTATAACGAAATTGCCGATTCTTTGAATTTGCCGCTTAACACCGTCAAATCCTACTTATTTAGAGCCCGGCAACAATTGCAAACTTTACTTCACGATTATCAGAAAGGTGGTGTCCGGGGATGAAGTGCCAAGAGGTGATGGAACTCATGCAGCGTTACATTGACGGTGACTTGGATCAACAAGAAACATCGCTCATGATGGAACATGCCGATCGATGCTCGGATTGCGCCGCCATGTTGGCCAGACTTCGGAAGCTGTCGAGCGAGCTCGAGCAGTTGCCGCGGGTCGTGCCGAAGTTCAGCATCGTGGACTCGATTCTTCCGGAGCTTGAACGTCTGCATGCGGCCGGCAGCACGGCCATTGGGGCGGGCGAAGCCGCAGGCGATTCCGCCATTGCGTCGCCATCGCCGTCTCCGGTTCGCTCTAATCGGCCGGCCCGGCAGCAGCTCTTCCGCAAAATCTCCGGCGTCGTCGCCGCAGGGGTTGTCGTCGGTCTGCTTCTGTTCAGCAATCCGGGAGAATGGCTGCAGCGCGGCGGAAGCAGCAACGACGCGGCGATGCCGAGTCCGGCGTCGGCTCCGATGGCGAAGCAGGAAGCCAGCCTGTTCTCCGCCTCGGGCGCAGGAGAAGACGCGCAGGTCCAGGATCAGTCCGGAGACGTGCTGAGAAACAAATCTGCGACTTCCGATTCGGGTGAGGCCGATCTTCCTGAGGGTTCCGCCGACGCAAGAAACATGATGCCCGAGGAAGTCGAAATCACGCAGAATCCGACGCTTACGGGCGGCGGCGAGGATCCGGCGGTTTCGGGACTGTCCATTCCGGCCGAGACGGCGGATTCTCCGAATGACAAGTGGAGAGCCGTTGCGGTGGAAGGCAACGGAACGCTCCAGATTTTCGGCATCGAGAACAACGAATTGGTGTACGATACGGAGCCAAAGGAAGGCCGCATCGGCCTGCTGGTTTGGAGCGCCGACAGCACCGTGCTGAACTTTACGGTTACCGGTACCGACGGCAACGCGACGCAGTGGCAGCTTGACATGACGACATTCGCGGAAACGAAGAGATGACGATCGGCTTCGCGGCTGTCACCCTTTCGGGTGGGGCCGCGTATAGTGTACGGTAGAAGCCGACGATCGTCTCCGGACTATCGTCACGCTCGTTCGCGCCGGTACCATGGGCCGGCCGGCGGACGTTGATATAGATGTCCGAGAACGGAGGGGTCGCGCCTCGCAAGAGGCGCGATCCCTTCGTCTTTTGCGGGTGCGATTTCCCCGGTCTTTGTAGTACAATGGGAGGTAACGTATCGGTGCTGAAAACCGAACTACATAAGAGCAAGGAGCGGCATCATGGACGCCAAGCAAGCTTTTCGATCGATTAATCAAGGTCAAGTCTCGCCCGTGTACGTCATCTACGGGACCGAGTCCTACATGATGAACGAGTTCATCGAACGGCTGCAGGAGAAGTTGGTGCAGCCCGAACACAGGGAGATGGCGATCGTCCGCTTCGACACGGGGGAGACGCCGATCGATACGATCGTCGACGAGGCGGAGACGCTGCCGTTTCTCGTGCCGAGCAAAATCGTGCTCGTCCGCGATCAGGTGCTGTTCGCTTCGGGCAAGGAGTCGGCCAAGACCGAACACCGTCCCGAACGGCTTCTCTCCTATATGGAACAGCCCCTCGAATCGACGGTGCTCGTCTTTATCGTGCCCCAGGAGAAGCTGGACGAGCGCAAGAAAACGGTGAAAGCGGCCAAAGCCAAAGATTGGGTCGTCTCTTTCGCTTCCTTGCAGCCGGATGAGCTGCTGCGCTGGCTCGTCAAGCGCGCCGGCAGCCAGGGCCGCTCGCTGGGCGCCGACGCCGCGGATGAGCTGCTGCGGCGCGTAGGCACCGATATGCACGCGCTGGCCGCGGAGACGGACAAGCTGTGCCTGCACGCGGGGCAGGGAGGCGCGGTCACGCTCGAATCGGTGCGGACGCTCGTGCCGATGGCGACGGAGCAGAACGTATTTAAGCTGACGGAGGAATTGGCCGCCTTGCGCACGGCGGAAGCGATCTCGCTGTATCACGATCTGCTGAAGCAGCGGGAAGAGCCGATCAAGCTGATGGCGCTGCTCGTCCGCCAATTCCGCAACATGCTCTACGTCAAGGAGCTGGGAGGACAAGGCTATTCTCCCCAGCAGATGGCTTCCCAGATCGGGCTGCACCCGTACGCGGTGAAAATTACGGCCGAGCAGGCGCGCAAGTTCAGCCTGGAACGGCTGGCCTCGTTGCTCGGCGAGCTTGCGGAGCTGGATTACGCGATGAAGTCGGGGAGAGTGGACAAAGCGCTCGGACTCGAGCTGTTCCTGCTTCGAACCGGTTCCCGGGGAGCGAGCTGAGAGAAGCCGCCCTCGTCCCGACGCGCGGCAACATGAAAAACAACCAAAAGAGCCATCCTACAAGCAGGACGATCCTGCCGGGGATGGCTCTTCCATGGCTGCCGCCGTAAAGCGGCCGGCCGCATATTCGTCAAGCGCAGCCTTAAGCTTGCGCGGACAATGCGTTGAGTTTCTTGGCCAGACGGGACTTTTTGCGAGCGGCTGCATTTTTGTGAATGAGGCCTTTGGTTGCCGCTTTGTCCAGCTTCTTCTGAGCCGCGCCGTATGCTGCTTTAGCAGCGTTCACGTCCGTTCCAATTACCGCTGCGTCGGCTTGTTTAACAACCGTACGAAGAGCGGATTTAGCCGAAGCGTTGCGCAGGCGGCGAGCTTCGTTCGTTTTGGTACGTTTAATGGCGGATTTGATGTTTGGCATTCTTTTCACCTCCAGATCAAACAGAAGTATTTCTCCACACAACTTGTAACATTCTATCATGCAAGGGGGTAAAAAGCAAGGCTGATTTCCCACCTCAATCCGCAAGCGAAAGGGGCTTCAATTCACCCGATGGACAAAGATTTATCGATGTACGATATACGCACGGATCTGGCGCTGGAAGCAAAGGAGATCGCCTCGCAAGGGCATGAGACGCCGGATATTCCGGGGCTGTGGTCGGAGACGGCGAGCGAGGACGGAATCACCGTCACCCGCATGGAAATCCAGAACGATCAGGCCGCGCAGCGGATTGGCAAAATGGTCGGGCACTACGTCACGCTGGAAGTGCCGGACATGCGGCAGGGCGACACGGAGCTTCAGGACAAAGTGGCGACGGCGATGGCGAAAGAGTTCGAAGCGTTCCTGCAGCGGGTCGGAGTGACTCCCAAGCACAGCGTGCTCGTCGTCGGGCTGGGCAACTGGAACGTAACGCCGGACGCGCTCGGGCCGATCGTCGTGGAGAACATTATGGTGACGCGGCACTTCTTCGAGCTGATGCCCGACCAGGTAAGTCCGGGCTACAGGGCGGTCAGCGCGGTTGCGCCGGGGGTGCTGGGCACGACGGGCATCGAGTCGAGCGACATCGTGCAGGGCATCGTGGAGAAGGCGAAGCCGGATTTGATCATCGCCATCGACGCTCTTGCCGCCAAGTCCCTCGAACGGGTCAATACGACGATCCAGATCGCCGATACGGGCATCCACCCCGGATCGGGCATCGGCAACAAGCGCAAAGGGTTGACCAAGGAAATTCTCGGCGTGCCCTGCATCGGCATCGGCGTCCCGACCGTCGTGTACGCGTCCACGATCGTGAACAACACGATGGACATGATGTTCGAGCATATGAAGCAGCATACGGACAACACCGATCCGATGTTCGGCATTTTCGGCAAAATGGCCGACAATGAACGGCTGCAGCTCGTACGGGAAGTGCTTCATCCGCTCGGACATGACTTGCTCGTCACGCCCAAGGAGATCGACAAGTTCATCGAGGATATCGCCAACGTTATCGCCAGCGGCTTAAACGCCGCTCTCCACGAAGCGGTCGACACGGACAACGTGGCCGCCTATACGCATTAGCGCAGCCTCAAGTGGTCGGGGTTGTCCCGTAAGTAGGGACGTACAAGATTATCGATGAGAAAAAGTGAGCATCTATCTCCTGGAGACTGCCTCATACGGTCCTGAAAGCACCTCTTAACGGGTTTACCGTTTCCATTTCAGGATCGTATAGCATCGGAAGGAGATAGATGCTTCATCATGGGCATGCATCCATCCATAATCGATCTGTACGTCTCTTTTTACTTGTGGGACAGCTCCGTCTCTCATTCTAGCAACCTCCCGGTTCTATCATTCCCGCTCGTCTCATAGGATGAGATACCTGGGAAAAAAAGAGAGGGCGTCTTCACAAGACGAAGACACCGGGAGGTAGAGCAACATGAAACGGATGAACGCATCGACGGATTGGGCGCTGCTGCGCGCGAAATGGCGCAAGATTCTGATTACCGGACGAGCCTTTTTCCTGCTCAGCGCAAGCTCAATGGCTCTGTTCGTCTTGCTCGGACTCGGGGGCTTGCTGCAAAACAAGCTGTCCGTATCGCCCGTTCAATCGATGAAAGGGATGGCCGCTTCGCTGTCGGGTCAATTTTTTCAATCGCTGCTCGCGATGGAGATGCCGCATATGGAAGCTTCGGCCGACTCGCCCTTCGAGACGGGCCGAATGGCGTCGTTCCTGCTTCGGTTTATGACCGACGTGAACCCCGACAATCCGAAGAGCCTGCTGTCGCTGGAGCTTCCGGGAATGGACCGCGACCGCTCCGTGCTCCTTCGGCCGGGGACGGGGGCGCCCGAAGCGCCCGAAGATCACGGCCCGCTTACCGAAGAGGGGCTGACCGCGGATCACGGGGACCCGGCCGAGTCGCAGGACCCCGACCGCTTTCCGGAGACGGAGCCCGATAACGAGCCTTCGGCTTCTCCCGAACCTTCGGGCGGAGAGGATAAGTCTTCCCCGGACGAAGAGCCGTCGACGGAAGGGCGCAAAATCGCGTTTATCTACCACTCTCACAACCGAGAGTCCTATTATCCGGAGCTTAAAGAAGGGACGAAGGACCCGAATTCGAGCAAAATCAACGTCACCCTGGTCGGCAAGCGGCTTGCCGGACAGCTTGAAAAACGGGGAATCGGAGCCGTGCACTCGCCCAAGGATTATCCGACGTCGGTTCAGGGCTATAATTGGAATTATTCGTATAAATATTCTTTGCAGACCGTGCGTCAGGCGATGGCCGACAACGAGGACTTGAAATTGTTCTTCGACATTCACAGGGATTCGCAGAGACGCGCGAAGACGACGGCGACGATCAAAGACAAGGACTATGCGCAGGTGTACTTTATTATCGGGCACCGCAATCCGAACTGGCGCGAGAACGAGGATTTCGCCAATCGCATCCACGAGCGGCTGGAGAAGCAGTATCCCGGCTTGTCCAGAGGGGTGTGGGGCAAGACGGCGGCCAACGGCAACGGGGAGTACAATCAATCCGTTGCGCCCGGCAGCGTGCTGATCGAGATCGGCGGCGTCGACAATACGCTTGAGGAATGCTATCGGACGGCGGACGCGCTTGCGAAAGTCATCTCGGACATTTATTGGAACGACGAGAAGGCGATTGAGGCGGCTGCGCCGCAAAAATAGAAAGGAGGTGCGCGAATGCGCAGAGATTCGTTCAAATTGCTTATTTTTGCCGGACTGCTCGGATTTGCCGTTCTGTACGGGATGGAGCTGTCCTCCAAAGGGATCGAGAACGTCAAAGGCCCGTGGGAAACGGAGGGCGCGACGGTCGAGCAGCCTGCGGCGGACGACGATTGGACGCTGCCTGCGAAGGACCCGCGGCAAGGCGCGAAGCCCCGAGAGGAGACGCGATCCCAGGCGCAGGAGGAGGGGCTTAACGCCGGAGAGGGAGACGAAGAGTTCGGTATTCCGAGGGCGGATCGCGAGCCGATCGTCGATCGCATGTCCGGCAAGACGGCCGAAGTGCTGCACGATCTGTCCCGCAACGGCATTCGCATGGTCGTCTCCCTGTTCGACAAAGTGCTCGGATAGCGAACGGCGGCATGATCGGTCCGAATCGGGGTTGCAAGATGGAGAGACAGCGCCCGATCGGCTTGACGCGGGTCCGGTCGTAGACTATGATGGGAGTAATTCCGTTTCAAAGGGGAAATTTTAATGTTGGTCATGGTTCTGAACTGAATTATTCAATAAGTCGCTAACGATCCATGCAAGGAGCAACGAACCTCGAAGTACGCAGGTTTGTTTGCCGATGGGCTCGTCGCGGCTGGAATAACCAGTGAGGAACCGGACAAGACCGCCCCTACCGAAGCGAAGCTATCGGGGAGATCTGCCGTGCTCGTCAGGGTACGGTTTTTTTGCGCGATTTTTCGGGTTTGCGCCCGAGCGGCCGCGCGTCTCTTCGAGGCTGATTTCAGGCAGGCTGCGAGCTTGCGCCGATGGCGCACGTCCTCGCGGCCTGCTTTTTTTATTTCAATTTTAGGAGGCATGAACGAACGATGAGACAGCATTCCCTCGACAAACTGGAATATCCTCGCGCGATATCCGCGCTCCTGAATTACACGGTCACATATTTGGGGAAAAAGAGAATCGAGCAGCTGCGGCCAATCGCGGATATCGCGATCATTCGGCGCAAGCTGGCGGAGACGGAGGAGGCTTCCCGGCTGCTGGCCCGAGGCGCGCATCCGCCCCTTCCTTCGCTGGAGGGCATGGAGGCGCTGATGGCTCTGCTCGGAACGGGGTACGTTCTGACCGAACAGGATTTCGGTCATCTCGCCCAGTTCGCGCGAAGCTGCGAGCAGCTGCGGCAGTACATGGCCGCGAAGAAAACCGAGTTTCCGTCGGTGGCCGGCTACGGCATGTCGATGTACGATCTGAAGCCCCTGCGGGAAGCGATCGAAGCCTGCGTCGACCGGGGACGCGTCGTGGATACGGCGAGCCCGGACTTGCACAAGGTGAGGAAGAAAATCCGCGCGACGGAGGAGAAGCTGCAGAAGCGGCTGGAGAGCCTCATGTCCAAGCTGGCGGATTGCCTGCAGGAGAGAATCGTCAGCCGCAGAGACGGCAGATTCGTGCTGCCGGTGAAGCGGGAATATCGCAAGCGCGTACCCGGAGCGGTGCTGGACGAATCGTCGAGCGGCCAGACCGTGTTCGTCGAGCCGTCGGAGCTGGCCGGTCCGCAGATGGAACTGAGCGAGCTGCGGTTTCAGGAAAGCTGCGAGGAGACGCTTATTCTCGCCCGTCTGACCGGCGAGGCAGAGTCGTATGCGCAGGAGCTGTCCGTCAACCTGGACGCGGTCGGATACTGCGATTTTCTGTTCGCGAAGGCGAAGTGGGGTCTGGCGATCGGGGGCACCGCTCCGGAGCTGAACGGCGATCGCGTGCTGGATCTCAAGGAGGCGCGTCATCCGTTCCTGGCGGCGAAGCCGGTGCCGCTCGACATTCGCGCCGGCGACGGCTATCGGGCGCTGCTGATCACGGGACCGAATACGGGCGGCAAGACCGTCGCGCTCAAGACGGCCGGACTGCTCACGCTGCTGGCCCAGTCTGGCCTGCTTATTCCCGCCGCCGAAGGAAGCCGCGTCGCCGTATTTCAATCGGTCGAAGTCGATATCGGGGACGGCCAGAGCCTTGAATCGTCGCTGAGCACGTTTTCCTCCCATCTGCGCAACGTGATCGACATTCTCGCTCATGCCGGGCCTTCCACGCTGGTGCTGCTGGACGAACTCGCGACCGGCACCGATCCGGGGGAGGGGGTCGGCCTGTCGATCGCGGTGCTGGAGAAGCTGTACCGTCGCGGCTGCGTGATCATGGCGACGACGCATTTTAACGAGATCAAGGAATACGCCCGGGTGACGGAAGGCTTCCGGAACGCCCGGATGGCGTTCGACGAAGAGACGCTCAGCCCGCTGTACCGCCTGGACATGGGGGAGGCCGGCAATAGCTATGCCTTCGTTATCGCCTCCAAGCTGGGCATTGCGCCGCGCATTATCGAGAGGGCGCGTACGATCGCAGACCGGTTGAAGGAAGGGCGGGGCGACGCAGCCGTCCCGCCGGCGAAGGAAGAGCCGAAGCATTCCGGTTTCCGAGCGGACAATCGCAAATCTGAGCGGCATTCGCAAGGGCGGGCGAAGTCGGAGGAGACGAAGCGGGAGCTTGCCGGCCGATGGTCCGTCGGAGACCTCGTATTCATCCCGCATCTGCGCAAGCCGGGCGTCGTCTATCGGCTGCCGGACGAGAAGGGCAACCTGATCGTGCAGGTGCAGAAGGAGAAGATCAAGCTTAACCATAAGCGGATCCGCAAATATATCGACAAGAAACATCTGTATCCGGGAGAAGATTACGACTTGGACATCGTGTTCGATTCGGTGGAAAACCGCAAGAAGCGCCATTTGATGGGCAAGCGGCACGTGGACGGCCTGACGATCGAGCGTCCCTCGGAGGAGTAGCCGCGCGGGGACACTGCCGGCTTTGGTTGGCGCCTCATGGCGCAGGAGAACGCCCGGCTCCGAACGGGTCGGTCTCTCGCACGCGAGAGCGGAGCTCCGGGTCGGACGTTGGCCTCCATTGATGAGAGCGGCGGACGCTGTTATAATGAAGTGATCGTCATTCGACGTTATGGAACCGGCTGGAGGTACTCATTGGAATGGCAGAACTGTCTATCAAGCAAAGTCACATTCGCAATTTTTGCATTATCGCGCATATCGACCACGGCAAATCGACGCTGGCCGACCGCATTTTGGAATATACGGGCGCACTGACTTCCCGGGAAATGCAGGAGCAGGTGCTGGACTCGATGGATCTGGAGCGCGAGCGCGGCATTACGATCAAGATGACGGCTGTCCGTCTGTTGTATAAGGCCGACGACGGCGAAACCTATTTGCTCCACCTGATCGACACGCCGGGACACGTCGATTTTACGTACGAAGTATCTCGCAGCCTGGCAGCGTGCGAAGGCGCAATTCTTGTCGTCGACGCGGCGCAGGGCATTGAAGCCCAGACGCTGGCCAACGTCTACTTGGCGCTGGATAACAATCTGGAGATCGTTCCGGTTATCAACAAGATTGACTTGCCGAGCGCCGAACCCGATCGCGTTAAGCAGGAGATCGAGGATGTCATCGGACTCGACGCCAGCGATGCGGTGCTCGCCTCCGCGAAGAACGGAATCGGCATCAGAGAAATTTTGGAGCAGGTCGTCAAGCAGGTTCCGCCTCCGCAAGGAGATCGCGACAAGCCGTTGAAGGCGCTTATTTTCGATTCCCACTATGATGCATATAAAGGCGTCGTCTGCTCCATTCGCGTCATCGACGGCACGATCAAGGCCGGCACGAAAATGAAGTTTATGGCCACCGGAGCACAGTTCGAGGTTGTCGAGGTCGGCACATTCATGCCGCGACCGACGGCTGTAGCCGAGCTTGGACCTGGAGACGTAGGCTTTGTCAGCGCTTCGATCAAGAACGTGAAGGATACGCGAGTCGGCGATACGATCACTGACGCGAAAAATCCGACCTCCGAGCCGCTTGAGGGCTACCGAAGCATTAACCCGATGGTGTTCTGCGGCATGTATCCGATCGATTCGACGGACTACAACGACCTGCGGGACGCGCTGGAGAAGCTGGAGCTGAACGACGCTTCGCTGCGTTACGAGCCCGAGTCCTCTCAGGCGCTTGGCTTCGGTTACCGCTGCGGCTTCCTGGGGATGCTGCATATGGAGATCATTCAGGAGAGGATCGAGCGCGAGTTCAACATTCCGCTTATTACGACCGCTCCAAGCGTTATTTACCGGGTAACATTGACGAGTGGGGAAGTGCAGGAAATTTCCAACCCGGCCGATTACCCGGATTCCGCCAAGATCGATTTCGTCGAGGAGCCATTTGTCAAGGCGTCGATTATCGTTCCGAACGACTACGTAGGCGCGATTATGGAGCTGTGTCAGGGCAAACGCGGCGAGTTTATCGACATGCAGTATCTGGACACGAATCGCGTTACGATCCAATACAATGTGCCGCTGGCGGAGATTGTCTACGATTTCTTCGACCAATTGAAATCGAGTACGAAAGGCTACGCTTCGTTCGACTACGAGCTGATCGGCTACCGGCAATCTTCCCTCGTCAAGATGGACATTTTGCTGAACTCCGAGAAGGTCGACGCGCTTTCGTTCATCGTGCACAGGGACCGCGCCTACAACCGCGGTCGGGTCATTTGCGAGAAGCTGAAGGATTTGATTCCGCGCCAGATGTTCGAGGTTCCGATCCAGGCGGCGGTCGGGCAGAAGATCGTCTCCCGCGAGACGATCAAGGCAATGCGCAAAAACGTACTGGCCAAATGCTACGGCGGCGACATCTCGCGTAAGCGGAAGCTGCTCGACAAGCAGAAGGAAGGCAAGAAGCGGATGAAGCAGGTCGGCAACGTCGAAGTGCCGCAGGAAGCGTTCATGGCCGTATTGAAGCTGGATGAGGATTAAGATGAGGGAAGCGGGCTGCCGGCCCGCTTTTCTCTATTCGAGGTGAACGACTAATGATGACCGATTCCGAGAGGGCGGCGACGCTTGTGCCGCCGCTGCACCGATGGACGCCGAGAGCGCTGTACATTCATATCCCTTTTTGCACGAACAAGTGCTTTTACTGCGATTTCAACTCTTACGTCGCCGCGGGGCAGCCGATCGACGCGTATTTGGACGCGCTGGAGAACGAGATGGAGCTGACCGTTGCCGAGCTGCCGCCGGCCTCGATCGATACCGTTTTCGTGGGCGGGGGAACGCCAACCGTGCTGACGCCGCCGCAGATGAGCCGTTTTCTGGATGCGGTGAGACGGCATTTTCCGCTGGCGGCCGACGCTGAGTTTACGATGGAAGCCAATCCGGGTACGACGGACATGGAGAAGCTTGCCGCGATGCGCGAAGGGGGCGTGAACCGGATCAGCTTCGGCGCGCAGACGTTCGACAACGGCCTGCTGGAGAGAATCGGGAGAATCCATGCCGCGCAGGACGTCGTGCAGAGCATCTCCAACGCCAAGGCGGCCGGATTTGCGAATTTGTCGATCGACCTGATGTTCGGCTTGCCGAACCAGACGCTCGAGCAGCTTCAGGACAGCGTGAACAAGGCGCTGGAGCTCGACTTGCCGCACTATTCCTTGTACGGACTGAAGGTGGAGGAAAATACGCTGTTCTACCGTCTGTACCAACGGGACGAACTGCCTCTGCCCGAAGAAGAGGAAGAGGTCGCGATGTACGAGTATTTAATGGAGAGATTGAGCGGAGCGGGCTATCACCATTACGAGATCAGCAACTTCGCCAAGCCGGGCTTCGAGAGCCGGCACAATACGGTGTATTGGCACAACCAGCCGTATTACGGGCTTGGCGCCGGTGCCCACGGCTACGCTCTTGGACAGCGCCATATCAACATTAAAGGCGTGCAGCCGTATATCGACGCAGCCCGGCGCGGCCTGCCGCGGCTTGAGCGCAGCGACGTCAGCGCGGAGGAGGCGATGGGCGACTTCATGATGGTCGGCCTCCGACTGAGAGAAGGCGTAAAGCAAGCCGACTTCGCCAAGCAGTTCGGCGGAGCCAGCATGGAAGAGGTTTACGGCAAGGAGCTGGCCCGCCTCGTGGAGCAAGATTTGCTCGAACGGACGATGGACGGGGAGCCGGGCTACCGCTTAACTTCGCGGGGCGTGCTGCTCGGCAACGAGGTGTTCGGGGCGTTCGTCTGACGCGGTATTTCGATTTGCGATCGGGACGATAAACGGTTTTTTCGTTTCGTTCGAAAAGTCTCTTGAGGGATCTGATGAGATGTTGTATATTTATTCATACATATTCATTGGATGAGAGAAGGAATGGTCATGTCGGTCCTCTGCCGCCCAGCGATCCCGGAAGACGTGGAGGGGCTTTACGAACTTATACAAGGCTATGCCGCCAAAGGCATCATGCTGCCCAGATCCCGGGAGGCGCTTGCCCGCAATATCGACACGTTTATCGTGGCTCAGGACGGGGAGCAGCTGATCGGATGCGGTTCGCTATGCCGGCTCGGCAGCGATCTCGTCGAGATTCGCTCGCTCGGCATCGCGGACGGCTACAAAGGCCAGGGCATCGGGAGCAAGCTCGTGGACGCGCTGATCGAGGAAGCCAAGCTGCAAGGAATCCCGAAGGTCATGGCGCTCACGTACGAAGCGACGTTTTTCCAGAAGAACGGGTTCCGGATCGTCGACAAGGAGATTTTTCCCGAGAAAGTATGGACGGATTGCGTCAACTGTCCGAAGCAGCAATGCTGCGACGAAATCGCCGTCGTTCGCATCATCGAACCGGCGCAGGAGAACGAGCGCTTAAGTTTTGCCCAAATGTAAGCGAACATGCCAAATCGAGCGGGAACGTCCTTGACACGACCGCCTTCGGTTTGGTATTTTTGTAGTAGCCTTTAGCACTCGTCGTAATTGAGTGCTAACGATAACGGGAAAGCCAATTCAAGGAGGAGATTCGGATGCTGAGCGAACGCCAACGCATGATCCTGAATGCGATTATCGACGATTATATCCGTTCTGCGGAGCCGGTCGGTTCCCGCAGCATCTCCAAGCGCGGAGACGTGTCTTTCAGTCCGGCGACCATCCGCAACGAGATGGCGGATCTGGAGGAGATGGGGCTGCTTGAGCAGCCGCACACTTCCGCGGGCCGAATCCCTTCTATTAAAGGCTACCGTTATTACGTGGATCATCTCGTTACCTTGGGCGAGATCGGGGACCGGGACGCGCGGATGATTCGTTCTTTTTTCGCTGAGAAAATGACGCATTGGGAAGGCATTATCGAGCATGCGGCGACCGTTTTGTCCCAGATGACGAATTACACCTCGATCGTGCTCGGTCCGGAGATGTTCAATACGGCTTTGAAGCATTTTCAGGTGATTCCGCTGACGGACAATTCCGCGGTCGCGATTATCGTAACGAACACGGGGCACGTCGAGCATCGGACGATTTCCATTCCGGAAGGCATCACGATGGACGATATGACGAAAACCGTGAACCTGCTCAACGACAAGCTGGCCGGGGTGCCGTTCTACAAGGTCAAGTCGGTTCTGCACAGCGAGATCGCCAAGGAGCTCAGTCGTTATGTGGAGAGATTCGAGGAAATTCTGGCGCTGCTTGAACAGACGATCAACGAGAAGCAGGAACCGAAAGTATTTTTGAGCGGCGCGTCCAACATGTTGACCCAACCGGAGTTCAAGGACGTCGACAAGGCGAAGTCGATTCTCGGCATGCTGGAGGCAACTCCGCTCGTCGTGCAGCTGTTCCAGTCCAATCCGGGAGGCATCCAGGTGAAGATCGGAACGGAGAACGCGCACGAGGCCATCAATCACTGCAGTTTGATTACCGCGACGTATTCCTTCGACGGACAGTCGCTCGGCACGATCGGCATTCTGGGTCCGACCCGCATGGAGTACGCGAAGGTCATCGGCTTGCTTGATTATTTATCCAAGGATATCGTCCAGTTGATGTCCCGCTGGCATAAATAAAGGTTGCATAGCCCCCGAAATCGGGAGGCACGGTAAGGAGGTGAATCGTACATGAGTACGAACGAAACGAAGGAGTCTGCGAACATGGATGAGCGTCAGGAAGAGGTTTTGGAACAGGACAACGTAACCGAAACGAACGATTCGGCCGTTTCCGGCGACGAGCCGCAAGCCGAGGAACAGACAACCGGGGAAAGCGAACGCATCGCCGAACTAGAACGTTTGGCCGATGATCATCATAGTCGTTATTTGCGCGCGCAAGCCGATTTCGATAACTTCCGCAGACGTACGCAGAAGGAGAAAGAGGAGCTCGCGCAATACGCTTCCATGAAGCTGATTACGCAGCTGCTGCCCGTTCTGGATAACTTCGGACGCGCGCTTCAAGCGGGCGAAGGGGCAGGCGGAACCGATTCTTTCGCCAAGGGCGTGGATATGATATTCCGTCAACTGTCCCAGGTGCTGGAAGCGGAAGGCCTTAAGCCGATGGATGCCGTAGGGCAGCCGTTCGATCCGGAATTGCATCAGGCGATCATGCGTGTGGAGAGCGACGAGCATGAGGAAGGAACCGTCGTCGAGGTCGTTCAGACCGGCTATATGCTCAAGGAGAAAGTCATCCGTCCGGCAATGGTGAAAGTCAGCGGTTAGCACGGCTTCCTTCGCAAGAGAGGAAAGTCGATCGTGCACTTATATCAAAGGAGGAACACCCAGCTATGAGTAAAGTAATCGGAATCGACCTCGGTACGACGAACTCGTGCGTCGCGGTCATGGAAGGCGGCGAAGCCGTCGTTATCCCTAACGCGGAAGGCAACCGCACCACCCCTTCCGTCGTCGGCTTCAAGAAAGACGGAGAGCGCGTCGTAGGCGAGACTGCGAAGCGTCAAGCGATTACGAATCCGGATCGCACGGTTAGTTCCATTAAGCGCCACATGGGAACGACCCACAAGGAAACGATCGAAGGAAAAGCATACTCCGCGCCGGAGATTTCGGCGATTATCCTGCAGAAGCTCAAAGCCGACGCAGAAGCATACTTAGGCCAACCGGTCACGCAAGCGGTTATTACCGTTCCTGCATATTTTAACGATAGCCAGCGTCAAGCGACCAAGGACGCGGGCAACATCGCGGGCCTCGAAGTGCTGCGGATCGTCAACGAGCCTACGGCTGCCGCGCTCGCTTACGGCTTCGAGAAGCAAGAGGATCAAACGATTCTCGTATTCGACCTCGGCGGAGGCACGTTCGACGTCAGTATTCTGGAGCTCGGCGACGGCTTCTTCGAAGTTAAAGCGACGAGCGGCGACAACCACCTCGGCGGCGACGATTTCGACCAAGCGGTCATGGAATGGCTGTCCGGCGAATTCAAAAAAGAGCACGGCATCGACCTGCTGAAGGACAAAGCGGCGGTGCAACGTCTGAAGGACGCGGCTGAGAAAGCGAAGAAGGAGCTGTCCGGCGTCGTCTCCACGACGATCTCCCTGCCGTTCATCACGGTTGTAGACGGAGTGCCGCAGCACTTGGAGCTTAACCTGAGCCGTTCGAAGTTCGACGAGCTTACGGCTAGTCTGGTAGAACGCACGATGTCGCCTACCCGCCAAGCGTTGTCGGATGCCGGCATGTCTCCTGCGGACATCGACAAAGTCGTTCTGGTCGGCGGTTCCACGCGTATTCCTGCCGTCCAAGAGGCGATCAAAAAGCTGACGGGCAAAGAGCCGCACAAAGGCGTTAACCCGGACGAAGTAGTCGCTCTCGGCGCTGCCGTTCAAGCGGGCGTATTGACGGGCGAAGTCAAAGACGTCGTGCTGCTCGACGTCACTCCGCTGTCCCTCGGCATCGAAACGGCCGGCGGCGTCTTGACGAAAATGATCGATCGCAACACGACGATCCCGACGAGCAAATCGCAAGTGTTCTCGACTTACGCCGACATGCAGACGCAAGTCGAAATTCACGTCCTGCAAGGCGAACGCGCGATGGCTAAGGACAATAAGACGCTCGGCCGCTTCGTTCTGAGCGAAATTCCACCGGCACCTCGCGGCGTGCCGCAAATCGAAGTGACGTTCGATATCGATGCGAACGGTATCGTTAACGTATCCGCTCTCGATAAGGGCACCGGCAAAACGCAGAAAATCACGATCACCTCTTCCGGCGGCTTGAGCAAGGAAGACATCGAGCGCATGCAGAAGGAAGCGGAGCTGCACGCGGAAGAGGACAAAGCTCGCCGCGAGCTGGTCGAAGCGAAGAACAGCGCGGATCAGCTGATCTACAGCGTCGACAAGACGATCAAGGACCTCGGCGACAAAGTCGACGCGGGCGAAATCGAGAAAGCGAACGCGGCGAAAGAGAAGTTGACAAGCGCGGTTGCATCCGATAACCTTGAACAGATCAATCAAGCGACCGAAGAACTGACCGAAATCGTGCAGCAGCTGTCCGTGAAGCTTTACGAGCAGGCCGCGCAGCAAGCGCAGCCGGGTCAAGAAGCAGGGGACGCAGGCTCCGCCGGTTCCGGTCCGGCCAAAGACAACGTCGTCGATGCGGACTATGAAGTCGTAGACGAAGACAAGAAATAATTCGGATGCCGCATACACGGAAAGTCAAAGCCGATTCCCCAGCAATGCGGAATCGCTTTGACTTTCCTTCATGAGGAGGTGGAGAGAAGTGGCGGACAAAAGAGACTATTACGAAGTTCTGGAGCTTCCCAAGAACGCCTCCGCGGACGACGTGAAGAAAGCTTATCGCAAGCTGGCTCGGCAGTATCACCCTGACGTCAACAAGGCGCCCGACGCCGAAACGAAATTCAAAGAAGTGAAAGAAGCGTACGACGTACTGAGCGACGATCAGGCGCGCGCGCGTTACGACCAGTTCGGCCACCAGGACCCGAACGCCGGTTTCGGAGGAGCGGGAGGAGCCGATTTCGGCGGGGGCTTCGGAGATATATTCGATATGTTTTTCGGAGGCGGCGGAGGTCGGAGAGATCCGAACGCGCCGCAGCGGGGCAACGACCTGCAATACACGATGACGATCGAATTCAAGGAAGCGGTGTTCGGCAAAGAGATGGACATCACGATTCCGCGGACCGAATCGTGCGACACGTGTCACGGAAATGGCGCCAAGCCCGGCACGAAGCCGGAAACGTGTTCCGTCTGCCGCGGCTCCGGCCAGCAGGAAGTGGCGCAGAATACGCCGTTCGGACGCATCGTGAATCGTCGGGCATGTACCGCATGTTCCGGACGAGGCAAAATTATTAAAGATCGCTGCGGAACTTGCGGCGGCAGCGGCCAAATCAAGAAACAACGTAAAATCCACGTCAAAATTCCCGCTGGCGTCGACGACGGAGCCCAACTGCGCGTAAGCGGCGAAGGGGAAGGCGGGTTGCGCGGAGGCCCTTCGGGGGATCTCTACATCGTTCTTCGCGTGAAATCCCACGACTTCTTCGAACGGGAAGGCGACGACATTTACTGCGAAATTCCGTTGACCTTTACGCAGGCGGCGCTCGGGGACGAGATCGAAATTCCGACCTTGTCCGAGAAGGTCAAGTTGAAGATTCCTCCCGGCACTCAGACCGGCACGTATTTCCGGCTTAAGGGCAAGGGCGTTCCGAAGCTTCGCGGTTACGGGCAAGGGGATCAGCAGGTGAAGGTGACGATCGTCACCCCGACCAACCTGAGCGAAGACCAGCGGGAGCTGTTGCGGGAGTTTGCGTCCAAGAGCGGCGAAGCTACGCATGAGCAGAGTAAAAATATCTTCGAGCGGATGAAGCGCGCAATTCTTGGAGAATAGAAGTAACGACGGCCGACCAGCCTGACGCTGGCGGTCGTTTTTTTATAGTATAAGTGCGAAGGCCCGGGAAAACCTATTGGAGTAATTGCGATGCGCATTGCTGCCGCGGAGCAACCGATAAGGAGGATGTTTGAGCTATGGCCAAAGAACGCGAACGTTTGCCGGTCGCCAAGGCGGAAGATGTGGAGTATTCGGAAGAGCTTGCCGACGGGGACGACAAAAAAGCGCAGGAACGCGCGGAGGCGGCTGACAGGCGAGCTGCCGGAGAGCAAGGAGAGTGAGCCGCGTGGATATGGAACCTTTGCAAGCCAGATTCGAGACTCAGGACCAAGCGGAATCGGTCATCCGCAAGCTGTCCGCTCTCCGCAGCGACCGTTTCCGGCTGGAGCGAGCGAGCACCGGAGCCGCCGCTTCTTCCGGAGGACAACTGTTGAACACCGAAATCGGATCGGACCTCGGCGCCATCGACACACCGCCTAACGCCGCCGCTACCTCCACTTCGGCTGAATTCACGCTGTCCGCCATCGTCCCATCAGCAGCAGCGGACCAAGCGCGCACCGTCATCCGCCAAGCCGGCGGCGTAATCTACTGATCCCCCCTCCCGGGCGTACACCGCTGATCGGTGTACGCCCCTTTTCATCTCCCTGTCCTCCTTTTGCCGCTATCCCTTCGACTCAGAACGACATTGCGACTATACGTATATCTGCGCTCCTATGGCCATTATCCCCTCGAGTCAGAACGACATTGCGACAATACGTACGTCTGCGGCTCTTATGGCCATTATCCCCTCGACTCAGAACGACATTGCGAGAATACGTACGTCTGCGGCTCTTATGGCTATTATCCCCTCGACTCAGAACGACATTGCGAGAATACGTACGTCTGCGCTCCTATGGCCATTATCCCCTCGACTCAGAATGGCAGAGAGATCCTGATTTATTTTTCCATATTATGGTTGGGTTTGCTGGGTTTCTTTTAATGACTCCCTGTTTTCATCATGATGTTCCAAGAAGACGGCGGATAAGGAAGAGGTTTCTGAACGAAAGGGATAATGGAGATAAGAGGCGGAAAGAGAGTGTGCCGGTAAGAGGCATAACTGAGTGGAGGGGATAATGGCCATAAGTGGAGCAAAAAGAGAAGGAAGCGAGGAGAGCGACTGAGCGAAGGGGATAACGGAGATAACCGAGATGACCAAGATAACGGGAGGGGAGAGGAGATTGTTTTGCATCCGGCAAAACAGTGCGTGTATAATGGGATTCATTGAGCTGCGATAAGGAGAGGAACGGATTTGCGCTGGCATGAATTGACCGTTCTGGCGACGGAATCGTCCCAGGAAATGGTGACGCACTATTTGACGGAATTGGGGGCGGGGGGCGTATCGGTCGAAGAGGCCTGGTCGCCGGATAAGCCGCGGGATACGAAATACGGCGAGGTGTACGATACGCCGCTGAATGATATAAGGCCGGGGTACGCGCTGTACAAGGCTTATTTTTCGGAAGATTACGAGATGGAGCCGATTGCGGCCGAGTTGAAGACGCTGCTTGAAGGGCTGCCGGAATACGGATACGACGCCGGGGAGTTCACGATTCACGTGGGCTCCGTTCACGAGGACGATTGGGCGAATGCGTGGAAGCAGTTCTTCAAGCCGGTAGCCGTCACGGAGCGCCTCGTCATCAAGCCGACGTGGGAGGAGTACGAGCCGAAGGAAGACGAGCTCATCATCGAGCTGGATCCCGGAATGGCTTTCGGCACCGGAACGCATCCGACGACATCGCTCTGCCTGAAAGCGCTGGAAAGCGCGATCGACGGAGGGGAGCGGATCATCGACGTCGGCACCGGCTCCGGCGTACTGGCGATCGGGGCGATGAAGCTGGGCGCGGACAAGGTGCTGGCGCTCGATCTCGACCCGGTAGCGGTCAAATGCGCGAAGGAAAACATCGAGCTGAACGGCTACGAGAACGAGGTCGAGGTGAGACTCAGCGATCTGCTGGGCGTGCTCAGGGAGAGCGAGGGGGAGCAGCGGCAGGCAGACGGAGTAAAGCCTCCGGTAGATCTCGTCGTCGCCAACATTCTCGCCGAGATCATTTTGCTGTTCATTGCCGATGTCATGGACGTGCTTAAACCGGGAGGCCTGTATATCGCTTCCGGCATTTTCAAAAATAAAGAAGAGGCCGTCGAGGCCGGCTTGCTCGCCGCAGGCTTTGAAATCGTCGACGTGCTAAGGCAGGAAGATTGGGTGGCGTTCGTCGCCGGCAAGCCGAAGGGGGAGGTTGAGTGAACTTTTTCTGGTTTCCGATCGAGCATCTGCCGATCATCATCCTGATCATGCTGATCGCGTTCAGCGTGCACGAATTCGCCCACGCCTGGACGGCGTGGAAGTTCGGGGACGATACTGCTTACCGCGAAGGGCGGGTGACCTTGAATCCGATCGCCCATCTGGATTGGATCGGGATGCTGTTTCTCGTCATCGCCGGATTCGGTTGGGCGAAGCCGGTTCCGGTTCGCCGAAGCAGGTTCAAGAACCCGCGTCAGATGAACATCATGGTGACGGCGGCGGGGCCGATCAGCAATTTGCTGCTTGCTTTTTTGCTTTTGTTCGTCTTTTATTTGCTCGGGGCGTTGAACGTTTTCGATAAGGCCTCGCCGGACTTTTTCAACAATATACTGACTTTCCTGAATTACTGGCTGAGCATCAATCTGGCCTTGTTCCTGTTCAATCTGCTCCCGGTGCCCCCGCTTGACGGCTATCGCATCGCGGAGGAGTTCCTGCCTCTGAAGACGAGAATGGTCATTCAGGAGAACAGTCAGTGGATTACGTTCGGGTTCCTGATCGTCGTCTTTGTTCCGCCGCTTCGCGAAGCGACGATCGGGCAGTTGATGCAGCTGAGATCGCCGATCGTGCAAGGGATGCAGTGGCTGCTCGGGCTCGTGTTCTAATGCCTGGATCTGACGGTGGCGAAAATAGCCCGAAAGCGGTATGATGAAGGTTGGAGTTTTCAGCGAGCGGGAGGCAGAGGCGGAATGCAGCGTTATTTCGTGCCGGAGGCGCAGATGGACGAACGGTCCGTCACGCTGGAAGGCGACGACGCGCGCCATGCGGCGGCCGTTATGCGGGCGAAGCCGGGAGACCGTTTCGTAGCCTGCAACGGAAGCGGACGCGATGTCGTGGCGCGGATTGCGTCGGTGGATAAACATAAAGTGCAAGCGGATATTATCGAAGAGCTGGCCGTGTCCGCGGAGATGAGCTGGAAGGTTGACGTCGCCCAGAGCTTGCCGAAGGGAGACAAGCTGGAGACGGTCATCCAGAAGGGAACCGAAGCTGGGGCGGCTGCTTTCTTGCCGTTCTTGTCCCGGCGCACCGTCGTGCAGTACGACGAGCGCAAGGAGGCCAAGCGAATCGAGCGTTGGCGGAAAATCGCCAAGGAAGCGGCGGAGCAGAGCCATCGCAGCGTCGTGCCGCGAATCGAGGCGGTCAGCTCGTGGAAGGTTCTGCTGCAGAAGTTCGCCGAGTATGACCTGGCGCTGCTCTGCTACGAGGAAGAAGGCCGTTCCGGCATCGGCTTGAAGGATGCGCTGACTGCTTTTCGGCGGGAGCGAGAACCGGGTAATCCGGCGTCGCCCAGCGTGCTCGTCGTCGTCGGTCCCGAGGGCGGCTTCGCCCCGGAGGAAGCGGAAGCGGCGCTTGCCGCCGGAGCCAAACCGGTCGGTCTGGGCAGAAGAATATTGCGGACGGAGACGGCGGCGCTGTACGCGCTGGCCTGCCTCGCTTACGAGTCCGGAGAGTTAGGAGGAAACAACGATGCCTAGCGTGGCATTTTACACCCTTGGCTGCAAAGTCAACTTTTACGATACCGAAGCGATCTGGCAGTTGTTCAAGAACGAAGGGTACGAGCAGGTCGACTTCGAGCAGACGGCGGACGTCTACTTGATCAATACGTGTACGGTGACGAACACGGGGGACAAGAAGAGCCGCCAAATTATTCGCCGCGCCGTGCGCCGCAATCCGGACGCCGTCATCGCGGTAACGGGCTGCTACGCCCAGACTTCCCCTGCGGAAATCATGGCGATTCCGGGCGTAGATCTCGTCATCGGGACGCAGGATCGCGAGAAGCTGATGACGTTCATCTCGGACATTCAGAACGATCGCAAGCCGGTGAACGCCGTTCGCAACATTATGAAGACGCGGGAGTTCGAGGAGCTGGACGTGCCGAGCTTTACGGAGAAGACGCGCGCGTTCCTGAAAATCCAGGAAGGCTGCAACAACTTCTGCACGTTCTGCATCATTCCATGGTCCCGCGGCCTGTCCCGCAGCCGCAAGCCGGACAGCGTGCTGGAGCAGGCGCGCCAGCTTGTCGCCGCGGGCTACAAGGAAGTCGTCCTGACCGGCATTCACACCGGCGGCTACGGAGACGATCTGGAGAACTACCGTCTGGCCAATCTGCTAGCCGATCTGGACAAGATCGACGGTCTGGAGCGCATTCGCATCAGCTCGATCGAAGCGAGCCAGATCGACGAGAAGATGATCGCCATTCTGAACAGCTCGCGCAAAATGTGCCGTCACCTGCACATCCCGCTGCAGGCGGGCGACGACGAAATTCTGAAAAGAATGCGCCGCAAATATACGACAGCCGAGTACGCCGAGAAAATCCGCCTGATCCAGAAAGCGATGCCGGGCGTTGCCATCACGACCGACGTGATCGTAGGCTTCCCGGGGGAGACCCGGGAGCAATTCGAGAACGGCTTCCGGTTCATGGAACAGATGAAGTTCGCGGAAATGCATGTATTCCCGTATTCGAAGCGGACGGGAACGCCGGCCGCGCGCATGGACGATCAGGTCGACGAGGACGAGAAGCACGAACGCGTTCACCAATTGATCGATTTGTCCGAGCGCATGCAGGCCGAGTACGGCCGCGAGTGGGTCGGCAAGGTGCTCGAGGTTATTCCGGAGCGGAACGCCAAAGGCGACAACAACGGCACGATCTCCGGCTATACGGACAACTATTTGCAAGTCGAGTTCGCGGGAGATTCGTCCCTCATCGGCAAGCTGTGCCGCGTTCGGGTTACGGAATCCGGCGTGAACGAATGCCGCGGCGAGCTGCTCGAAGTGCTGGACTCCGGCTCCAGGCCGGTGGCTATGCAAGCTTAATCGCAGTCGGAACCGAAGATTTCACCGTAGGGCAGGCGGGCGTGCCGGCTTCCGCCTTGCGGTGAAATCTTTTTTTCGCATACATAAGAGAGAAAACGGAGAGGAGAAGGGGCGGACGACGGAGAAGGAGTAATTCAGGGACTTCCTCGCCTAAGCGGAAGTCGGGTCGGAAGCCCCGCGTCTCCAGATGGGCAAGTAAGCAAGCGGCAGGGCGATCATGGAACATAGCACGTTAAAGATCGTCTGGGCGTGAGCGATCTGGGCGGACGGATCTCCGGGAGCGATCCAGGCGGCCGCGCCGTGAAGCGCGCCGATGAGCGGATAAAACAGGGCGGCGCCGCCGACGTTAAGCGCAAGCTGCGACAAGGCGACGAAGCGGCCGCCGGGGCCTCCGCCGAGCGAAGCGACAAGCCCGGTGAAGCAGGTGCCGACGTTGGCGCCGAGCACGATGGCGATGCCGGCTTCGGGAGAGATCGCTCCGGCGGCCGCTAGCCCCATGCACATGGCGATGACCGCCGAACTGGAATGGACGAGCGCCGTAATGACGGCTCCGCCGAGGACGCCCCATATCAGATTGTCGTACGTATGGCGCATCAAAGCTTCGAAATAGCCGTTGTCCCGCAGAGCCGGCCCGATGCTTTGCAGCAGTTTAAAGCCGACCAGCAGCAATCCGAAGCCGCCTGCCGCAACGGACACGTAGCGCAGGCCCACGATGCGGCGAGGAGCGGAAGAGGCGTCCCGCATTTCGTTGGCCGCGAAGGAGACGATCCAGCCGGCGGCGCCGAAGGCCAGGAAGTAAATGCCGTATTTATGGAGCTGAAGGCTCATGAGCTCGGTCGTAAAACAGGTGCCGACGTTCGTGCCGAGGATGATGCCAAAGCTGCGGGCAAGGGTAAGCCAGCCCGCGTTGACGAACCCGATGGTGAGTACGGTGACGGCAGTGCTGCTCTGCAAGAGCGCGGATGCGACGGTGCCTACGGCGAAGCCTCTAAGCGGCGTCGAGGTGGACCTGGATACCCAGGAGACGAGCCGGTGGCCGGCCCACCGCTCCAATGAAGCTTCCATAACCTTCATGCCAGACAGCAATAACGCGAACCCGAGCAAAGACGGGACGATCAGTTGAGCAAACATGTTACGCACCTCCCATTAACCCTATGCGGCAAGAGGACAAGTTTATGATCGGACAAGGAGTGGTTGGCCAATGAGTAGTCAAGCGTCAGTATGGTTAAATAAAAGCAGGAGGCCCCGTCTGGAAGAGGGACATCCGTGGATTTACGCGAACGAGATCGCCAAGACGGAAGGGGAGCCGACGCCCGGACAGCTGGTGGAAGTGAAGGATCACCGCGGGCAGCTGCTCGGCACCGGCTACTGGAATCCCGCATCGCAGATTACGGTTCGGCTGGTCGCTTACGGTTCGCTGGAGCGGATGGACGAGGCGTTTTTCCGGAACAGGTTCGAACGCGCTCTTGCCCATCGCCGGCGTTTCGTCGGAGCGGAGCAATCCTGCCGTCTCGTGTACGGCGAGGCGGATTTCCTGCCCGGGCTCGTCGTGGACCGCTTCGGCGGCGTGCTGGTCGTTCAGGTGCTGTCGCTAGGCATGGAGACGGCGAAGGAGGCGTGGCTGCCCGCGCTGATCGACGTGTTCAAGCCGCAAGGCGTGTACGAGCGCAGCGACGTCGGAGTACGAACGCTGGAGGGACTGGAAGAAAGGAAGGGCGTGCTGTACGGGGACTGCCCGAGACACGTGGAGATCGAGGAAAACGGGCTTCGCGTCCAGGTGGACATCGAAGAGGGCCAGAAAACCGGTTATTTCTTCGATCAACGGGAAAACCGGGCGTCCGTCAAGCCGCTTATGCTCGGCTGGGGCGCGCGCAGCGGCATCAAGCTGGCCGAGACGGAGTCCGAGGACGGCGTCAAAAGCCTGCAACCGGTGAATGAGAAAGGCAATATCGTCACGTTCCCGTATTGGGACGGCGCGACGGTGTTGGAATGCTTCGCGCATACGGGCAGCTTCACGCTGCATGCGTGCGCTTACGGAGCGAAGAAGGTGACCTGCCTCGATATTTCGGAGCATGCGCTGCAGACCGCCCGCCACAACGTCGAGATCAACGGCTTCTCCGATCGCGTGGAGTTCGTCGCGGCCGACGCCTTCGAATATTTGCGCCAGCAAGTCGCAGGCCGCGA
>Ga0065721_10049273_pt1 | contig 39545 bp, 29 predicted proteins | sample Mesricmetagenome_FD_59108 | JGI IMG/M metagenome (GOLD analysis project Ga0065721, IMG submission 59108) | Mesophilic microbial community from rice straw/compost enrichment Sample: eDNA_1 v2 (version 2) | ecosystem: Engineered > Solid waste > Grass > Composting > Bioreactor | place: USA: Davis... | reverse complement strand
GCAAAAAAATGATATGACAAAAATTAAGCAGGAAGAGCGGATATTAGAATAATTTTGCCAAAAACCATCTACATACAATGACCACCCCAAAACAGAATAAAGACGCGCTGGGTAAAGGGATCCGTTCCCTGTTGCAGAATATTAATTCCGACTTAAAAACCACCACAGGAGCCCTCAAATCGGATGTTGCCGAAGCCGTAACAGGGGTATTGCGGATACCGGTTGACCAGATAGAGCCCAATCCACGCCAGCCCCGTCACGATTTCGACGAAACCGCTTTGAACGAGCTGGCCACTTCCATAAAACTGCACGACATAGTTCAGCCCATTACCGTTTCGCAGGCGCCTAATGGCAAATACCGCCTCATCAGTGGTGAACGCCGCTGGCGCGCCGCCAAGCTGGCGGGGTTGAAAGATGTACCTGCCTATATTCGCCAGGCCAATGACCAGGAACTGCTGGAACTGGCCCTGTTGGAAAACCTGCAACGTGAAGACCTGAACGCCGTGGAAATTGCCCTCAGCTACAAACGCATGATGGAAGAGCTGAACTATACCCAGGAACAGGTGGCCGAACGTATGGGGAAGGAAAGAAGTACCGTGGCCAACTATATTCGCCTGTTGAAGCTGCCCCCCGATATACAGGTGGCCGTTCGCCGGGGCGAAGTGAGCATGGGACATGCACGTGCGCTCATCAATGTAGATACCGTAGACAAACAATTATATATTTTTAACGAAATCAGGAGCCGCGGTCTCTCGGTACGCCAAACCGAGGAGCTGGTACGCAAGATGTACAAAACCGGCAGCCCTGTTAAAGAATCGGTAAAACCCTCTCTCCCACCCGCCTACAAAAAAATTGAAGATAACTTAGCATCGCATTTCAGTACTAAAGTGAAGCTGAATCACAACAAGAGCGGCCACGGCAATATTTCGATAGAATATTATTCGATACAGGAGTTGAATAAGATACTGGACCAGATAGGCGTAACGGCTAACTAAGATATGCGTGCATGATAAAAGCATTATTGGCTATTTGTTTAATCGTCACGGTACCCGTGCTGGCCTCAGCACAGGATAAAGATTCCCTTATTGTACAGGACGCTGCAGGCACCGTGGTAGCAGGTGATACAACAGCCCCGGCTTCCCCGGCCGATAGTTCCAGGCAAAGAGTTTTCAGCCCAAGAAAAGCTGCTATTTATTCCGCCATATTACCAGGACTGGGACAGGTGTACAATAAAAAATACTGGAAAGTGCCTATTGTATACGCGGCTGTAGGCATACCGGTATACCTGTTTTTTGACAACAAGACCTGGTACAACCGCACACGCTATGCACTGGCTGTATTAGTGAACAATAACGGAGGCGATAGCCTGGCGAATGTGCATCCGCAATTGCGCGGCCTGGTGGACCGCAAGGCCGATGGCGCCCTGCAAAACTATCGCAACGAGTTTCGTAAGAACATGGACTATTCCATATTGTTCACCCTCCTGTTCTGGGGGCTGAATGTGGTAGACGCCACGGTAGATGCCCACCTGAAAGGTTTTAATGTAAATGATAATTTGAGCCTGAAATTAAAGCCAACCATTCTTTCTACTCAATCTGTAGGGTTAAGTCTTGTACTAAGTTTTGATCATAATCAGTCAAAATCAATACCTTCGCTGCGCTAAAAGATATAAGAAATAATGAAAATCGCATTGATCGGATACGGTAAAATGGGTCATGCCATCGAAGAAATTGCATTGCAACGCGGGCATGAGATCGTACTAAAAGTTTCTATTGAAAATTTTGAGGATAATACCATTGAAAATATTCAAAAGGCCGATGTAGCCATAGAGTTTACCGGTCCGGAAATAGCATTCGATAATGTTATCAAGTGTCTCGATGCCGGTGTACCCGTGGTAAGTGGTTCAACAGGCTGGCTGCAACGGTTTGAGGAAGCCAAAAAACATTGCCAGGCTAAAAATGGTGCGCTCCTGTATGCCAGCAATTTCAGTGTGGGCGTGAATATATTCTTTGCACTGAATAAAAAACTGGCCGGGTTGATGGCCTCGCATCCTGAATACAATGTATCGATGACAGAAGTACATCACACGCAAAAAAAGGATGCGCCCAGCGGTACTGCCATTACCCTGGCCGAGGATATTCTGCAGGCAAATCCCCAAAAGAAAAAATGGGTGAACCAGAACAGCCATCAACCCGATGAACTGGTAATCCTCAGCGAACGGGTAGATCCTGCACCGGGTACCCATATCGTTACCTATACCTCAGAGATAGACGATATTGAAATCAAACATACGGCTCATAACCGTAAAGGTTTTGCTACAGGCGCCGTACTGGCTGCTGAATTTTTGCACCAGAAAAAAGGCATTTACAGTATGCGCGATGTGCTGGGTACTTGATTTACCTCAACATTTCAACCATTAAATCTTCACACCCAACTCATAATTAAACACCTTATTTCCTCAGCGGTTATGAAGCAGGTAGCGTAGGATTTGTACCTGCCGGTGTGGTAATACACACCTTTTCGATACCTCATTTGTTATATGATTATCCCTTAAAATAACACCTGCTTTACAGAGGTATAGGTTTGACCATGTTATGAAGCGGACAGGAACTATAAGAGCAGGTGATTAACCAGGGTTCGTAAATGGATGTCAAACCTTATTTGTAGTAATTCATTTACATACAAGGTATCCCCTGAACCGCATCATACAGCTAATTGACGGCAAGCGTTGACAACGGCGGCAAAAGATTTGATTCTACTAATTCAATTATTTAATAATATATAGATATGGAGAAATGTCCACATCTGTATATAGTTGCTTATAAGTCCTTTTACCGGACATGGATCTTATCCCTATTATTGTTAACCAGCCACGCATGAAACGAAAAACAATTCAAATTGCGATCCTGGATGATCATCAGTCAATGATTCAGGAATTGACAACACTGCTGCAAGATCAAACACATATACAGGTAGCAGTTACTGCCGGCACACTACGCGATTTACTTTACAAAATGACGGGGAATCATATTGATGTATTGCTGGCAGATGATGTATTGCTGCTTGAAAATGAAGATGAACTTACCAGGCGATTTAAAGAGATCTTTCCCCAGATGAAAATTGCAGCCCTGGAGGCTTCGGGGCAGCATGATGCCATTTCGCGAATGATAAAGGAAAGAAAAATAGCAGGCACAATATCCAAAACTATCAACCGGTCCGAACTGGCTGCCAGTATCGGGAAAATTGCCAGTAACACTTTTTTCCGTGAAAAGGCATTGCAAAAAATGCCCAGGGTGCGGGTGCCGAAAAAAGGAAGCAAGAGCCTGCAACTTACCGAAAGAGAACTGGAGGTATTGCGTCTGATAGAACAGGAATACAGCAACAAGGAAATTGCCCGTGCCCTGCTCATTAGTGAACGTACCGTGGAAACCCACCGCAAGAATATTTTTCGCAAAACGAAAACGAACAGCATCATCGGATTGATCAAATATGCCTACGAACACAAACTGGTGTAGCCGGAATCAAAAAATTAATTTACTTTACCGGCGTAAACCGATTGTACATGTTATCGAAGAAAGCCCAATATGCCTTTAAGGCACTGATGTATATGGCTGATAAGAAAGATAATCAACCTGTTTTGATAGCGGAAATATCCAAAAAGAAACGTATCCCGCTCAAGTTCCTGGAAAACATATTGCTTGAGCTGAAAAAGGCAGGTGTACTGGATAGTAAGAAAGGGAAAGGTGGCGGCTATTTCTTCAAGGTAGCCCCCAAAGACATTACCCTGGCCAAGATTGTGCGGTTGATAGACGGGCCTATTGCCATGTTGCCCTGTGTAAGCCTGTACTTTTATGAACGATGTAAAAACTGCGATGAAAAGCAATGCGGTCTGCACGATATGATGGTGCAGGTTCGGGACGCCAACCTGCGGATATTGGAAAGGAAAACCGTAGCCGACCTGTGTAAAAGGACGATCGTATAGCCGGGAAGTACATAAAAAGCTTCCCTTGCGGGAAGCTCTCAAAAAACCACATGAGAAAAAACAACGTCTTTGGAATACGGAAACGCTTGCATTCCCGTTTCTCCTGACAGCATTGTTTATCAAATCGTTGCACGACTAAAGCGACAAACTGCCAATTTTTCCGACATTCATCCCATATTTGCCTGTTTTTCTGCTTTTTCGCACTTTAATTGTAGCTTTGCCGCCGAATAAATAATAATACAGATATGTCTACTATCACCAAAAACATTGATTTTTCCCTTCCTTATAAGGTTAAAGATATCAGCCTTGCAGATTGGGGGCGTAAAGAAATTCGTCTTGCAGAGGCCGAAATGCCTGGCTTAATGGCTTTACGTGCAGAATATGGCCCTTCCCAGCCTTTAAAAGGCGCCCGTATTGCGGGTTGTTTGCATATGACCATCCAAACTGCCGTGCTGATAGAAACCCTGGTTGCCCTGGGTGCAGAGGTGAAATGGAGCTCCTGCAATATCTTCTCTACCCAGGACCACGCCGCCGCTGCCATTGCCGCTGCCGGTATTGGTGTATATGCCTGGAAGGGACAAACACTGGAAGAAGCCGACTGGTGTATTGAACAAACTTTGTTTTTTGGCAGCGCCGAACGCCCCCTGAATATGATCCTGGACGATGGTGGCGACCTGACCAATATGGTATTCGACAAATATCCCGAGCTGGTACAACATATTCGTGGCCTGAGTGAAGAAACCACTACCGGTGTACACCGCCTGTATGAAAGAATGGCCAAAGGCACTCTGCCCATTCCCGCCATCAATGTAAACGATTCTGTTACCAAATCGAAGTTCGATAATAAGTATGGTTGTAAAGAAAGCCTGGTAGATGCCATCCGCCGTGCTACCGACGTGATGCTGGCCGGTAAGGTAGCTGTTGTAGGTGGCTATGGTGATGTAGGTAAAGGTTCTGCTGCTTCCCTGGCAGGCGCCGGTTGCCGTGTAATTGTAACCGAGATAGATCCTATCTGCGCCTTACAGGCTGCTATGGATGGATTTGAAGTGAAAAAGATGATTGATGCCGTAAAAGAGGCCGATATAATTGTAACAGCTTCAGGCTGCCGCGACCTGATCACTGAGAAGCATTTTCGTGCCATGAAAGATAAGGCCATCGTATGTAATATCGGTCACTTCGATATTGAGATAGATGTGGCATGGATTAACAACAATTATGGTCATACGAAAGACACCATCAAGCCGCAGGTTGACCTGTATAATATAGATGGAAAAGAAATCATCTTGCTGGCCGAAGGCCGCCTGGTGAACCTGGGTTGTGCTACCGGTCACCCCAGCTTTGTAATGAGTAATTCATTTACTAACCAAACGCTGGCCCAGATTGAGTTGTGGACCAATCATAAGAATTACGAGAACAAGGTATATGTGTTGCCCAAACACCTGGATGAGAAAGTAGCCCGTTTACACCTGAAGAAAATTGGTGTTGAACTGGATGAGCTCACCGATGAGCAGGCATCGTATCTGGGCATTCCCAAGGAAGGCCCCTATAAGCCGGAACATTACAGATATTAATAAACACCCCGCTTCGGCGGGGTTTTTTATTACTTGTATAAAAGGGTGTACAAGCGACACCCTTTTTTTAGAGGGGGATTATAGGCCTATAGACCTATAATGGGCGATTATAGGCCTATAGACCTATAATTTGCTAATATAGGCTTATAGACCTATATTTGTGAAAATCTGGTTATGGCTTCTCTACGGAAAGCATCTGTTATAAGTGGTGATGTAATTGGTTCTTCGATATTAAAACCGGCAGCACGCAAAAAGTTACAGCGGTTAATGGATAGTTTTTTTAGCGACGCAGGCCGGCAATGGCCCGACCTGAAAGTGCAGCAATACCGCGGTGATAGTTTGCAAGCCCTGCTAACGCGTAATCGTGAAAAGGCGCTGCGGATAGCCCTGTTGCTACAAAGTTTCCTGATCAAGGAAAAATTTGCCATAAGGCTGGCTATTGGTATCGGGGACATCAGTTTCAAAAGCAAGGATGTGATCACTTCCGATGGAACCGCATTCCAGGCATCCGGTCCTTACCTGGATGAACTGTTAAAAAGCGGTGATGTGATCAGCATAGCCAGCCTGGATAAAGCATTTACGGCGGAATGGATGGTACACAGTGAGGCCCTGAATTTTATTATTCAGCATTGGTCGCCTCAACAGGCTGAAGCCATCTACCTGCAATTACAAAATCATACCCAACAAGCCATAGCCCGTAAGTTAAAGATCAAACAGCCTTCCGTGCATCAAAGACTGCAGGGAGCCGGCTGGCCGGTGGTTCAAAAAATATTACAGCGTTTTGAATCCGTTGTTCCCGCTGTATAATGTAACCTGATAACATATGGTAACTTTATTTCAATGGATATTTGCCCACCTTGTAGGGGATTTTTTGCTGCAAACACAGGCCATGGTGCGCCACAAAAAACGGTTGAAAGCCCGCTCGTGGATGCTGTACCTGCACTGTCTGTTATATGGCCTGCTGGTATACCTGTTCCTGCCTTCCTGGGATATGTGGATAGTACCCCTGCTGGTGGTGTTCACCCATTTTATTATAGACCTGTGGAAGCTGAACCAGTCTGAAAATGTGGTGTATTTTATCGTTGACCAGTTTTTGCATGTACTGGTACTGGTGGTGCTATGGGTGGCTTTTGTGGCGCCGGACCAATGGCTGCCTGAAAAATGGTTTGCCTTTCGGCACAGTGCCGCGGTATGGGCGGTAGCAAGCGGCTACCTGGTGGTGACATTCCCCCTGTCGCTGTTTTTGGCCCGTGCCACCCAACGCTGGCGCAGGGAGGCCGAAGAGGGCGGTATGCGCTCTGCCATCAGCCTGAACGAGGCCGGCAAATGGATCGGGATCTTTGAACGCATACTGGTGTATACCTTCGTTATAACCGGCCATTTCGAGGGCATTGGCTTTTTAATTGCAGCCAAGTCTATTTTACGCTTCAACGATATCAAGGGCAGTGAGGCCCGCAAAGACGCCGAATACATTCTTATAGGCACGCTGATGAGCTTTGCCTTTTCTATTATGGTGGGGTTGATTGTAGCCAAGCTCATGTAAACGCCAGCCTTTGGCCGCCGAACTCATATTGATTTTCTTTGTTAAATTACAGTAGAGAAAAGGGAGTCATTATGGAGTTTATAGACTATTACAAGATTCTGGGTGTAGATAGAAATGCTTCGCAGGACGACATCAAAAAAGCTTACCGCAAACTGGCCCGTAAATACCATCCTGATTTAAATCCCAACGACAAAGACGCACACAAAAAATTCCAGCAGATCAACGAAGCCCACGAAGTGCTGGGCGATCCGGAAAAACGAAAAAAATACGACCAGTACGGCAAAGACTGGCAACATGCCGAACAGTTTGAACAGGCCAGGCAAAGACATTACCAGCGTGCGCCCGGAGGCGGCCGGGAAGAATTTTTCACCGGTGATTTTGGCGAAGGCATATTCTCCGATTTTTTTGAATCCCTGTTCGGAGGTACACATCGCACCCGTGGCCGCAGCCAGGTAAAATTCCGGGGCGAAGATTACCAGGCCGAATTGCAGGTCACCCTCACCGAAGCTTATACCACCCACCAGCAAACCTTTGCCATCAATGGCAAAAACATACGTATTACCGTACCGGCTGGTATAGAAGACGGTCAAAAGATCAAATTAAAAGGTTATGGCGGACCAGGCCTCAATGGCGGTCCTGCCGGCGATCTGTATATTACGTTTAACATTATCAACAATACCCCATTCAAACGCAGGGGTAATGATTTGCACACCACGGTAAAACTGGATTTGTATACGGCCGTACTGGGAGGAGAAATCACCATTGATACCCTGGATGGCAAAGTAAAACTGCAGGTAAAACCAGGCACCCAAAACACAGCACCATCAGACTGAAAGGCAAAGGATTTCCCGTTTATAAACAGGAAGGGAAATTGGGCGACCTGTATGTTACCTGGCATGTGGAACTGCCCACACATTTAACCGAACGGCAAAAAGCCCTTTTTACCGAGCTGGCCAAACTATCTAACGATCAAAAATAATTGTATGGGACAGGAGCAAATGATACCGGTGACTGATCTTTGCACTTTTCATCATATTGATGCCGCCTTTATTCAGTCACTGCATACCTCGGGTCTTATAGAAATTACCACCATCAGCGATATCAATTATGTGCACAGCGAACAGTTGCACCTGCTGGAACAATATATCCGATTGCATTACGATCTCGACATCAACCTGGCCGGTATAGAGGCCATCACCTACCTGTTGGAAAAGATGGAAGCCATGCAGCAAGAGATACGCACATTAAAAAACAAGCTGCAGGTATACGAAAATCCATTATAGGTCTATAGACCTATAATGGCCTATTATAGGCCTATAGACCTATATTTTAAAAATAACCATATGATATGGTCTTTTAACAAACAATATGGGCCGGTTTATCGTTATTCATACAAACGGGATAACATGAAAAAGATATTAAAAGCAATATGGCCATTGATGATCATGATGGTGGTATTGCCGGCAGCGCTGAAGGCGCAGGACGAAAAGGATAAGCAAAAAGACATAAAAAGCCTGATAGAATCAAAGCATTATGTATTTAAAGCCCAAACGGCGCTGCCTGCACGCGGTCGTACACGGCCTTTAAATACCGATTTTGACCTGCGGGTGCAGGGCGATACCCTGATCAGCTATCTCCCCTATTTTGGCAGGGCTTATTCGGCGCCACTCAATCCTTCGCAGGGACCGCTGAATTTTACGTCAACCGATTTCGATTACAAAGTTGCTGACAGGAAAAAAGCCGGCTGGAATATCGATATCAGGCCCAAAGATGTGCAGGACCCCAGGCAAATGTCGTTGAGCGTTTTTGAGAATGGTACGGCCTCGCTTACAGTTACCAGCAATAACCGCCAGCCCATCTCTTTTAACGGCTATATAGCCGCAAAAAGGTAAAATACAGGCAACCGTCGTTAATCAATAAAAATGCCGCCCCGTGTCGTTAAAACGCCTGTGGGCGGCATACTTTTTTAATAATAGCTGTTAAACCAATTTATATTATGGAAAAGAAGCCAAATAAAGCCATTACCAAAAAAGAAGAGGTGCAGCACAGTAAGGATGAACGCATAGACGAGGATTTTCCCGGATTCCCGCACCCACCCTCTGCGGAAAAAACCATTAATCCCAAAACAGAGGATGATAAAGTGGCGGCCAACCTTAAAACAAAGAATGAGCCCCCGGCCACAGAGGAAGGAAAATCCGTTGGGTCTGCCAATGCATTTGAAGCCACCGAAGGCGGCGATATCCTGCGCAACGAATTGAACGACGATAAAGATGATACGAAAGAAAGCAACTATTGAATGGCCTTAAATCCCTTGCTGATCTTTTCGTTGATCATCTTGTCTTTTTCCAGCTGGGCGGTCGTTTCCTTGGCAAAGGTCTTTACACTCACCTGGCCCCTGGTTCCGAAACGGCCGTTCCGGACTATCAGCTTATTGCCATCTACAGCCGCCTCCCAGAATTTATTATTCCCGCTTTCACTGAATATCAGTCTTTGGAACTGCAGATGATCGTAAGGTGATGGTGTTTCCGGCGCCTCGGGTTTTGCGATCGGAAAGCCGGTGGCCACCGGCGCCTCGTTGGTAATAGTTTCTGCCCCCTGATCGGCCATATTTTCTTCAACGGGTAATTGACCCGGTTCATCCTGCAATCTTTTGACGATGAGTTCGATCACCTTTTCCGGCTGATGCAGCCAGTCTTTAGCAAACACATTGATGGTACGCCAGTTGAAGGTTTGCAATATGGCCGGGCGCTGGTAATATTGTTCCAGCAGATTATCGTTCTTATAATGTTTATCATCATCCACCAGAATGCTGAGTGCATAGGTGGCATCGCCGGGTTTTGCCTTAACAGCCAGCGAACACCTGAAATCTGATTGCCCCACCTGCTCGGCCACTTCATAACCTCGTTTTTCCAGTTGCTCCCTGATCTGGGTGAGTATCACAGAAACAGAACTGTCAGACTTTTTTTCTTTTTTATTCAACACCAGGCTGTCGAGTATGCCGCGGGCCGATTTCATATCGCCAGTGCTTATCAGTTCGGCATAATGCAAAAATCGTTTGAAATAATTGGCGCCTTCATTATATTCATTGGTGATATGGTGGTGCCTGATGCTGCTTACCACCGCCATATGTTTTTTGGCACGGCTGAAGATAACGTTCAATCTTTTTTCGCCGCCCTTTTTATTGATGGGGCCAAAATTCATGATCATTTTTTTACGGCTGTCGAACCCATAACATACGCTCATGATGATGATATCACGTTCATCGCCCTGTACATTTTCCAGGTTCTTGACAAATAAACCGGTAAACTGGTCTTCTTCGGTGCGGCTCCAGGCATCTTCCAGCTTTTGTTCAAACACCTTGTCTTTCGCGGCCAGGGTGGTGAGCGCATCTTCAATGGTGTGTTGCTGCTCCTGGCTGAAAGCCACTACGCCGATGCTTTCGGGTATATTTTTCAGCAGCAATGCACGCACCAGCCCGGCGATATACTGCGCTTCATCGGTATTCACCCGTTTTTCATACACGGCATTAGGCATAAAATGGAAGCTGATGCTGCGATCGAACAGGGCATCGGCATGTTGCTGCGCATCCGCTGGTTTGGTTACTTCGATGGCCTTTTTCTCTGTATGGTGGATGGTGCGGTCAGGAATGGTAAACAGCCCCGCCTCATAAAAGGCATGATTGCTGAAACTGATCAGCGTTTCAAAACGGCTCCGGTAGTGCCATCCCAGCATCACATTGTTCAGTTTACGGGCGCCCTGCACCAGCAAGCTGTCGGCATCATTGCTAAGCAATTCATCGTCTTCTTCGGGTATATACACTTCCAGGTCGTCGGGATCTTCGGTACGTACAGTAAAGAAATTGGTAGGCGGCATTTGTTTATCATCCCCTACAATGATGGTTTGTTTGGCGCGGTACAGGGCCGGAATGCCTTCTTCCAAAGTGATCTGGCTGGCCTCGTCGAAGATTACCACATCAAAGAAATTGATATCCACCGGTAAGCTATCGCTTACACTGAGCGGACTCATCAGCCATACCGTTTTCAGGTCTTTTAACACCAGGCCGCTTTCCCTGGCCGAAAGTTCCCTGATGCTTTTGAAACGCATGCTTTTATTGAACTCGTTCTCCAGTATCTTACGTCCCTCGGTATAATCTTTTTTAAACTGTCTTTGTTCAGGCGTAAGCTGGCTGCTGGCCATATTACTCAATTCCACATTCTGCAAAAAGCGGCGGCGCACGGCAGCTCTTATGTAATCGGCATTTACCTTCAATAGTTTCTGATAACAATGCTGTATCTGGTGCACGGCTTTTTCAATTGCCGTCATATCGGTATGTGCAAAAGCCTTGTTATACTGGTATACATGCGCTAATGTTTTATGCGCCATACCGGCTTCGGCCTGCCTGGGCGTTACGGGTTGTTTGCGGATGATCTCTTTCATGGCATCCGGCATTTCAGCATATTCCCGAAGGGCCGGCAACAGGTCTCTCAGGCTGTCTACATTCATGCTGATGCTTTCCAGCTCGTCGTAAATGTCGTTCACCGGTTTTGTATCATATTCATTCAAACATTGCTGCAACTGCGCCTGCAGTTTCAGCAGGGTGCTATTGAGCCTACTCAGGCGAATGATCAACTGGTTAGCCTCGGGATGGTGCAACAGGTAATCTATTTCCTTATCGCCTTGTTTGGCGCGCAGGCGTTCGATGGCTAAAAAGGTTAGATCAACATTATCTATTTTATACTGCTGCTGCAGGTATCGTTTTTCCATGGCCACCAGGCTGGCAGCATCAAATTCTTCTTTTAATTGCTGCAAAATGGCGGTATAACCCGGGTGTACGGCGTGCTGCGAAAAATCATAGTTTTCGTCCAGTTTCTTTTTCAGCCGGCGCCATTTACCACTCAGGAAACGCAGAAAGGCCTTTTCGTATTTGGCGGCTACGGCCATGGCGGCATTGGTATCCTGTTCGCTCAGTTTAGTTTTCCAGTTTGCATTGCGGCTCTTAACCTGCTCAAACTGACTTTGCTGCTGCTTATACAGCTGCACGGCCTGTTCAAATTTCCGGGCGCTTTCATTATCGGCGTTGATCAACGACAGGTTATCGGTTTCAGCCAAAGGATGCATGAGTATAGCATCCTGTATCAGGTTTTTGATCTGTTCCAGCCGGTTGGTATGATCGGGAGGAATATTGTTTTCCCTGATCACCGAAGTCACCTCGGTAAGCAGGTTGCGGCAATGATGCAATAAGCTGTCGAGAACGGCATGCGGGTTCTCGTTATTAAAAATTGATTCGTTGATCTTACTGAAAGGATGCTCTGCAAAACTGGGCTCTGAACCAGCTTCTTCCAGGGCATTGCTCAATTGCTCAATGACGTTGCCAAACTGCAGCCACTCTTTGTAATGCGGCAGGGCATCTTCTTCTTTAATGCTTCGGCTTACCAGGTGTTCTTTTAATTCCACTACCCTTTCCAGTAGTTTTCTCACTTCCACTCCGGCCTGTTCGGGAACGGTGGTATGCACCTCATGAAACTGCTTCAGCAGAGCCAGTTGCTCACTCATTTGTTTCAGCAAGGCTTCGCGGCTGGCCTGTATACGTTCCAGGTCCATTTGATTATCGGTGAAATCCTCGTAGGTGGCTTTCAGGTTGCGGATAAACTCCCGTTTATCGCCCAGACTGTCGTGGATATAACAGCACAGTTCATCCAGCCCCTGCTGTTTTAAACGATGAAACACCACATCCAGCGCGGCTCTTTTTTCACAAATAAATAATATGCTTTGGCCTCGTGCAGCAAAATCGGCAATGAGGTTGGTGATGGTCTGACTTTTACCGGTACCCGGAGGTCCCTGGATGATATAACTTTCTTTTTCGCGACTTTTTAAAATAGCCTTTGTTTGTGTAGGGTCGGCCGTGATCACATGGTACAGGTCTTCTGTTTTGTTCCAGTCGGGCGCCAGGTCTTTGCTGGCCGGTCTGGGCTGACTGCTGAACAGTTGTTCAAAAACTTCATTGGGCACCTGGTTATCGATCACATAATTGTAGTCGCGCACCAGACTCATCTTTTTATAATTGAAATTACCCAATACAATATTGCACATATCAAAATCCCAGCTATAGGGATTGCTTTCCCCCTCGGTAAGCTCAAACAACTGCCTTTTTTTGACGGCAGGCGTTTCGGTGAGTTGCGAGGGTGTGATCTTCGTATCACCGCTGATCAATAGTTCCGGGAATATCATTTTGGGCTCCACCTTCTGCCTGAAAATTTCCAGGCCCAGTGGTTTATATTGCTCATTCCTGTAACTATAGGTAATATCTTTATAACTGCTGAGCTGCGCATCCGTACGTTTTAAGCGCTTCCTGAAATGGCTCACAGTTTGTTTGGCGGCATTATGCACCAGCTTGATGCGTGGCTTATGTACATAGTTCAGAACAATGCCCTGGTTGGCTGCATCAATCTGCCCCTTCAGCAGGGTATAAAACTGCTCAGGGCTCATTTCATCCAGGTCCACATAATCGGGCAGTTCTATGCCGTACAGGTCTTTCAGGTAACTGGCCAGTACGGGGTTAACTTCGGCAACATTATCGGTGATCTTTAATATGAAGTGATCCTCTTTCAGCTTCTTGTTCTTCTTCAGCTCGGCAGGCACCAGCAACAGCGGGCTTTGAATGCGTTCTTCCTTATCTTCTTTCAGATTGTGCCAGTTCAGGAAAACAATCACCAGCTTCAACTGGCTGAAACCGAATTCCTGTATATCCCGTTGTGCTTCTATCCTGATCTTATCCAGCGATGAGGGCAGGTACAGGTGGTCCTCAAAACGAAGGTATTTGTTCAGGATAATCTCTTTCATGCCAATTACGCGGTCGGCAATATCCTTGTTCCAGGTAAACAGCAGTTCGGGCCTGATGCTTTGATAATGCAACACCATGGGCACACTGCTTACGGTAAGATTTACAAACCGCATATTCGGTTTGTAATACAGCAGCCTGTTCCGTCGGCTGGTATCGAATAACCGGTTACGCAGCTTATTCAGGATAAGCTGGTTGCGGTTTGTAAGCGTTTTACTGATCCATCCTGCCACATTGCTCAGGTCGGTTTGTTTTTCGGGATCAAAATCACGGTAATGCTGCATCCTGTTCACGATATCGTACAGGTCCTGTGCCCGTTTATGCCTGCTTAGTTCAGTCATTTCCGTGATGAGCGAACTGATGGTAGGATGAATGCGATGGTTGTATAAAATAGGATTGGTGCGGTACGTAGCAAACAGCACCAGGTCTTCTTCTTCATTTAAATTTAAACCCAACGCCATGCTGCCCAATATGAGGCCCAGGCAAAATATATCGGTTTGTTCGTCGTGATGCCCCAACTGCATTTCAAAACAACGATACCCCTGAATATAAGCCGGGCCGGACAAAGGATCGTTGATATTAAAATGCACATTGGATGTATCGGGTACTATCACGGCCGATTTATCTTCTTCAGTAACCTTCACACTGCCTATGACCTCGAAGTGGTTGGCTTTTTGTTTTTCGAATAAGGCAAATACCTTACCGATTGCTTTCATGGGTTTGTGTGCTGCACGCTCGTCTATATCCAGGCGGTTATCGGTAATAAGCAGGGTATGTTCGTTTTCAAAGGGGGCCACCAGCCCGTTTTCATGAAAACCGATCACCTCTTTACACAAGGGCAATACAAATGCAATCACATCATCGGTGGCATATTCACCATGATCAAATGCTGTTTTCAGAAACTGTCTGAATGGTTGAACAGGAGTCGACATAGCTATTTTATTGAATGCTTTTATTAGTATATAATGCAGCTTATGCCTCGAACATCTGTTCCTTCTCCCCTTCTTTCAACCTAAACCAGGCCGCCAGGGTCTTTTGTTTGTGTTGCTGCAGTTTTTTATCGCTTAATTGCAGCTCTTTTTTTATCACACCGTCAAACACATCTTTAAGCTGCATTTCTTCGGCAAATTGAAATGCCCATCCAAATGGTGTCAGTTCCAGTGAACCATCTACGAGGGCAAAGTCGAGTAGTACATAGGCCAGGTAGTCTTTAATACTGCTATGCGACTGACCGATGGTATTGCGCAAATCATCATCCGACACGGCTGCTTCATAAAAAATAAAATCACTGAAATACTGCCTGACCAAACTGGTGACCAGGGTACTTTGAAACCAGTTGGGCTTCAGGAACAATTGCAAAAAACGTCTTGTTAATAAAGAAATTTCTTTCTGTTTGAAAACATCCAGTTGATCCAGGTCGGTGATACCTTCAATCATGTTGATGATCTCTTCTTCGGCGGCATCCTGTTTTTCGTGCCATAATTGAATGGCCCTTGTGCGTATATAATTTTCGGGATGCGAAACGGTGGCCGCCTTCAGATCATTGCCCGAGGCAAGAATTTCCTGGGCTTGTTTCTTGTAGCTTTCGGCGCTTATTTTATCAAGACCCGTAGCAATTTTTACCAGTGAAGTAATTACCGGTTCCGTATCTTCTACCACGGTATAGGCCCCACGATCACAGAATATTTCAGTATACAGGCGGTATAACCTGGCTGTTTCATAATATGCCGGTTCGCTGTTGTAATTTCCGGCAATGGCCATGATGATGCGCTCAGCGGTTTCCAGTTCGCCCTGTAGCATACCGTATAATTTGATATGCATAAGCTCGTGCGCCAATATGGCCAGCAATTCCGTGTCGTCCAGCAATTGGGTGATGCGGCCGCTGAATACGATATATGCTTCGTTGTTGAGGTACACGATGCTGGCATTCATTTCATCGGTGTATTGCGCCTGGTAAACCGTAACGTTCAGCTGATCCAATCCCAATTTGGTTTTGGCAATTTGCACCTTTTCATAAATGGCGGCATCGGCATGGATATCGAATTTGTAGGTATTCTTCAGCAGCTCCGTTTTATACTGGGCCAGCTGCTCTTCCCTGGTTTTTTGGGCGGCAAAAAAATTCCAGGTTTTTGTTTGCTGTGCAAAAAAATCCCGGACCTTTAAATGATAAGGAAGCGCTTGTAGCATATAGCATTATATGTTAAAAAGAATAAAAAAGCTTATTCAGGTTAGCAATAATTCCAAAAACTATGCCTTTTCATCTGGAACGGGGCAACAGTGATTTTATTTGCATGAAAATGTTAAGTTGAATAAAATGTGGATAACAGCAGGATATCGTATATTTACCAGTAATGAATACTATGGCGAAGGATGACATGGCGACGTTTGAGAAATGTGTTGACTTTTTAAATGCAATTGGCATTCAAACACTGTTCAGGGAAATTGAACCCGGGAGTTTTTTACCGGGGCTCTCTATCGAAAACGGGACGATTGTCGTCGATGTACAACAACTCCAACATCCAGGTGATATATTGCACGAAGCCGGTCATATTGCCGTGGTGCCGGCAAAAGACAGGTCACGATTAACAGCAAGCTCTATTATCAACAGGCAAAACAGGGAAGCAGAAGAGATGATGGCCATTGCCTGGTCATATGCCGTTTGTATTTACCTGGAAATTGATCCTTATTTTGTGTTTCATGCCGAAGGGTATAGAAACGGCAGTGATTATATCGTGGAAAGCTGTGGTGACAATACATATTTTGGATCATCAATGTTACAGGAAATAGGATTAACGGCCGGTGAAAGCAAAAACTCTTTTTTTCCCAATCTAAAACAATGGCTACGCAACTAACGGTTTTCAAAACCAGCCTGGATACCATTTAATCCTTTCGCGTCACCTTCCTGCAGAAAAATAATTTCCGGTTCACCTATGATAAATGCAGTCGATACGGATGGGCCGATACCTGGATGATTGAGGTAAATAATGTTCGGGCTGGTTATGCGGCTGTATAGGGCAAAAGCAAAAGGCAGGACCGTGATGCCATTTATGAATTTTACCTGATGAAGCCGTATCGCAACATAGCCTCATCTATTTTAGACAAGTTGATAACAGAAACCGGCGCCGCGCATCGAAGGCTACCTTATTAAAAGCCGTGTTTGTACCTTGCGGTTTCAGGCTGAAGGGAACCATTAATGGGTTAAATTTGTAATAACTGTATGCAAATTTTCTTTCCCAATAAAATTCTTCGACCTTTTGTAAAAAGGTACATGATCATGGAATCCGACCATGGCATGCATAACACCATTTTACCCGATACGTCCATTGTTATGGCCTTTCGTTTTAAGGGAGCGGTAAGTTATAGTGAAGCGGGTATAGAAGCCAGTTTGCCGGAATCGGTTATAACCGGTATTCGCCATTCGGCCAGGATCGTTCATTATTCAAAACAGGCAGCATTGCTGTTGGTGGTTTTTCATGATGGCGGCGCCGCTCCGTTTTTTTCAGTTCCCATGCATGAATTATCGGGCATGAGTGTTTCCCTGGATGACCTGGTACCGCATCATTACATAGAGGAGCAATTGTCAGAAGCAGCCAGTCATGCCCAAAGAATAGCCATTGTTGAGCGTTTTTTGATGAAGCAACTTAAAATGGAAAGCAACGATGCCCTGGTGCAGGATGCCATTCAACAGATATATGCCAGTAACGGCACCATCCGGATAAAAGGCCTGCTTACAAGCCTACCCGTCAGCCGCGATCCCTTTGAAAAAAGGTTCCGTCGCATAACAGGAACTTCTCCCAAACATTTTGCCGCCATTGTTCGGCTCAGGCGTGTTGTTGAACAATACTCACCCACCAAAAGCCTTACTGATATGGCCTATACCGCCGGCTACTTCGATCAATCGCATTTTATCAAAGACTTCCGCCGGTTTACCGGTCAAACACCACACGAGTTTTTTAAATCACCTTTATATTGGTAAGTTCGCACCGATAATTTAATTCGATGGAACTACGAACGGTAAGTGTAACCCGGTATGTTACGCCCTTGCGTGAAGGCGGTTCATTACCGGCTATTGCAGAAGCTGACGATGATTTTTTATACGTGCTGAAATTCCGCGGGGCCGGCCAGGGTGTAAAAGCATTGATAGCCGAACTGATCGGCGGCGAACTGGCCCGCTCACTCGGTTTAAAAGTGCCTGAAATTGTATTTGCTCAACTCGATACGGCTTTTGGCCGTTCGGAACCCGATGAGGAGATACAGGACCTGTTAAAGGCCAGTGTTGGGCTGAACCTGGCCCTGCATTATCTTTCGGGCGCCATTACCTACGACCCAACGGTAACCCAACTGGATCCCGTGCTGGCTTCCCGGATCGTTTGGCTGGATTGCCTGCTGACCAATGTAGACCGCACCTATCGCAACACCAATATGCTGATATGGAATAAAGAGCTATGGCTGATTGATCACGGCGCTGCCCTGTATTTTCATCACAGCCGGCAAAACTGGGTAGAACAGGCCCGCCGCCCCTTTACGATGGTAAAAGACCATGTGTTATTACCACAGGCATCGGAACTGGAAGCAGTGGATAAGGAACTGAGGCAAGAAATAACTGCGAAGAGCATTCAATCCATTGTATCGCTGGTGCCCGATGAATGGCTGGTAGATGGATTACCCGGTGAGTCGCCGGCCGATATGCGGCAGGTGTATATACAGTTTTTGTTAACCAGGATAGAATCATCTCAAATATTTGTAAAAGAAGCGCTGCATGCAAGGAACGCACTTATTTGAATATGCCATCATCAGGGTGGTGCCCAGGGTGGAGCGGGAAGAATTCCTGAATGTAGGCGTTATTTTATACTGCCCCGGTAAAAAGTTTTTACAGTGTATGTTCACCCTGGACGAGGAAAGATTAAAAGCTTTTTCTCCCCATATCGATATAGAAGAGTTGAGGGAACATCTTTGCGCTTTGCAGCAAATTTGTCATGGTGGCACCAACGGAGGCCCTATTGGAAAGCTGGATGATGCATCGCGTTTTCGCTGGCTTACGGCAACGCGCAGCACCATTGTGCAGTCTTCAAAAGTGCACCCTGGTTTATGCGATGACCCCGCCGAAACCCTTTCCCGGTTGCATGCAAAAATGGTGTTGAATGATTAATACGCCTGAAAATTTCATTGCTTTGCAACGATGTCTTCTTTTTTGGGGTCAATGAAACATGCATATGAGGATACTTGTAATGGCCTGGATATTGCTGGCTACCAACCATTTAAATGCACAAACCTGTAGCAACCTGGGGCAAACCCCTGCCACGGCTTTCCCGGTATGCGGTACCTCCACTTTCACCCAGTCTACAGTTCCCTTATGCGTTAGCCACCAGTTAAAGGTGCCAGGCTGCGATGGCCAGAATACTTATGAAGACAGGAATCCTTTCTGGTATAAGTTTACCTGTTACCAAACCGGCACGCTTGGTTTCCTGATCACACCGAATAATATGGGCGACGATTACGATTGGATGTTATACGACATTACCGGCCGCGACCCCAATGAAGTGTTTACCAATATCAATATCATTATTACCGGCAACTGGGCAGGTACCTATGGCTTAACGGGCGCCAGCAGCTCCGGTGTAAATTATATTCAATGCGGGTCAGACCCCGCAGACAACCGTCCCACCTTTGCCGCCATGCCCACTGTGGTGCAGGGACACACCTATCTGTTGCTGGTGAGTCATTTTACCAATACGCAAAGCGGCTACAAGTTGTCGTTTGTCGGTGGCACGGCGGTGATCACCGACCCCACTCTGCCAAAAATGGAAAAAGCCTGGGCTGGCTGCGGGGGTGTAACCGTAACCGTGAAGCTGAACAAAAAAATGAAATGCAGCAGCCTGTCCACCAATGGCAGTGAATTCACCGTTACCCCGGCAGCAGGCAACGTAGTGGCTGCACTGGCCACTGGCTGTAGCGGCAGCTTTGAAATGGATACCGTGGTACTCACCATGAGCAATCCATTGCCGCCAGGTGATTATATGCTGAATATCAAAAACGGCAGTGATGGCAATACGCTGCTTGATAACTGCGACCGCGATATTCCCGCAGGCGACGCCATACCATTCACCGTATTTCCTGTTCAGCCCACACCCATGGACAGCATTACGCCGGTAGCTTGTGAACCCAATACCCTGGAACTGGTATTTAAAAAACCTATTACCTGCAGTTCCATTGCAGCCAATGGCAGCGATTTTATAGTTACAGGTACTACGCCCGTTACCGTTACCGGCGCTTCGGGTAATTGTGTAAAAGGTGTTACCACCAGCATCCGCATTCAATTGTCTGCTCCAATTCAAACTGCCGGTAACTACCAGGTACAACTTGTACGCGGCAGCGATGGCAATACCATCATTGATGAATGCGGTCAGGAAACACCGGCAGGCGCCTCGCTTGCTTTTTCAACAGCAGATACCGTAAACGCGCTTTTCGATTACCGGATCTTATATGGTTGCGACTTCGATACGGTGGCCTTTAGTCATGATGGACGTAATGGTGTAAACACATGGATTTGGAATTTCGATAATATAGGCCAAAGCACGCAACAAAACCCTGAGTTTGTTTTTCCCACCTTTGGGTATAAAAAAGTGCAGTTGTATGTATCGAATGGTGTTTGTGAAGACAGCACCGAAACAACCGTTCACCTCGATAATGAATTGAAGGCAGGCTTTACATATCCCGAAGTGGTGTGTCCCGAAGACCAGGCCATATTTACAGATACCAGCATTGGTAATATCGTTTCATGGACCTGGAATTTTGGGAACGGCGTAACCAGTATACAGCAGGCGCCTCCGCCCCAGAAATACCCGGTGCTTACACTGGAAAGACAAAGGATGTACACCGTGTCGCTCATTGTGGAGAACAACCTGGGTTGTTTTGATACCGCAAGCCACCAGCTGAAAGTAGTGCGTAGTTGCTATATCAACGTACCCAATGCATTTACCCCCAATTTTGATGGCAAAAACGATTTCCTGTACCCGTTAAATGCGTATAAAGCAGTGAACCTGGAGTTCAATATATTTAACAGGTATGGTCAGCTTGTATTTCATACCAACGACTGGACCAGGCGCTGGGACGGCACCCTCAATGGCCAGTTACAACCCATGGGTACCTATGTGTGGACGCTTCGGTATACGGATGGAGATACAGGCGAGAAGATATTCCGGAGAGGCACCACCGTATTGATACGTTAACGATCCTGCTCCAGTTCAACAATAATGCCTTCATCGCCCGCCAGGTTGATTCTTTCGTTGACGGTTGTACCTTCCAGTTCGTCGAACGTAGACAATACTATTTTACCCCTGATGGGTATATGCTGTATGTTCAAATAACAAGGCCGGTGGCTCAGGTTCAGCACAATCAAAAAACATTTATCGCCGGGTTGATGTCGAATATAGGCCAGCGCCTGCTGATCGGAATATACCGGCTTGTAGTCGCCTGTCATCAGCGAAGGCTCCTGTTGGCGCAGATGGATGAGACGACGGTATAGGTTGAGTTGCGATTCGGGATCCTCTTTTTGTCTTTTTACATTGATCCTTCTGTAAGCAGGATTTAAACGCAGCCAGGGTTTTGTAGTGGAGAAACCGCCAAATTCACTCCCATCCCATTGCATGGGCGTTCGCGCCGGGTCGCGGCTCAGGTTTTTATCGGGCATATTCAATCCCTGGGGATCCTGCACTTCATCAAACGGGATAGGCACATCGCGCATGCCCAGTTCTTCGCCATAATAAATAGTGGGTGTGCCCCGCAGCGTGAGCAGTAGCATGGCCGCAATGCGCGCCTGCTGCACACCTACCCGGCTGGTAATGCGGGGTTGATCATGATTGCCCAGCACCCAGTTAGGCCATCCGTTTTGCGGCAGGGCGCCTTCATATTCATCGATGGCCGATGCTATGACAGGCGCATCCCAGGGCAGTGTAATCAGCATAAAATTGAATGGTAAATGGGCGCCTTTACGATCTGCACCGTAATAAGTAACCAGTTTATGAATGGGCAAATATATTTCACCAATCATCATGCGTTCGGGGTATTCATCCAATACGCGACGCATTTTATGTACGATATCATGTACTTCGGGCTGGTCGGTTGAATACACAGGCAATAGTTTTTCATAAGTGGCCTGGTGCGGTTCGTATTCAGCATTCACAGGGTTATCGCGCAATTGTTCATCTTTGACCATATGCCACATCACATCTACCCTGAAGCCGTCTACGCCCTTATTGAGCCAGAAGCGCATTACATCTGTCATAGCTTTTTGTACCTGGGGGTTGCGCCAGTTGAGATCGGGTTGTTGTTTCAAAAAAGCATGGTAATAATACTGTCCCGTAGTTTCGTCCCATTCCCAGGCCGGGCCACCAAATACGCTCAACCAGTTATTGGGCGGGCTGTCATCGGCACGGGCATCCTGCCATATATACCAGTTGCGTTTGGGGTTATTGCGCGATGAGCGGGATTCCAGGAACCAGGGATGCTGGTCGGATGTATGGTTGGGCACGAGGTCAAGCACCACCTTAATACCTCGTTGATGTGCCTGTTGCAGCAATTCATCAAAATCGCTCATGGAACCAAACAGGGGATGAATGGCGGTGTAATCGGTAATATCATAACCAAAATCGGCCATCGGCGATGGGTAGATGGGTGAAATCCAGATGGCTGTAATACCCAGCCATGCAAGGTAGTTGAGCCTTTGTATGATGCCCGGCAGGTCACCCACCCCATCGCCATTGCTATCCTGAAATGAACGGGGATAAATTTGATAAATGATGCCTGTTTGCCACCACAATTGATTTGAATTTTCCATTGCATACCCTGCTTTTATGAAGAACTATGCATTGAATGTAAAATTTATGCCAGCATATCGTAACTTACTACTAAATGCATCCTTATGCCGGTTACTGTAAAAAGAATGTATGAGCCTGCCGCCCCATCAGACGGGTACCGCATATTGGTAGACCGATTATGGCCTCGTGGCATTAAAAAGGAAGCGGCTGCCATTAACCTATGGTTAAAAGAAATAGCGCCCTCCACAGAACTACGCACCTGGTTTCATAAAGACAAAACGCAGTGGGCCGAATTCAAAAAAAGATACAAGGCAGAATTGAAAGACAATGCTGCCCTGGATGAGTTGAAACAATTGGCAAAGAAGCATAAGCATATTACGCTTTTGTATTCTGCCAAAGACGAGGAGCATAATCATGCACTTATTTTAGCTGAATACCTTCGATAAACGGCGTGTGCTGTTTGTATGCTCTATAGAAGCCGAAACGGGAAGCATGAAAACACATCAAACTCAGCAGGGCGTTTACCTGCGACCGGTAGGTAAACGGGTTTTCTGCCAGCATATAACAAAGCTGCATGGCTTCCAGGCAAAAATCGCGGCGCAACACTTCGTTGCTGGTAGTGGAATAATTGCCTTCGCTGAACAACAGGTAGATGGTGGTAAGCACCGTATTCAAACACTCTTCCATTGCTGCGGGCCCGGGCAATTCAATAGCTATCTTTTCTTCCCGTAATTTTCCCCTGGCCCTGAACAGCCGTTTATTGACGGTTTCCCTGCTGGTAAGAACAGTATCTGCAATTTCTACTATGCCAAAACCACACAGTATGCGTAACGATAGTCCCACCTGAGCTTCGGTTGATATGGCCGGGTGGCAAACGGCGAACATCATTTGCAACTGGCTGTCGTTGATGCTTTCGGGAGAAAGATCTATTTCGAATGCTTCGGCAGTTTCGCTTTTAATAGCGGGCGCAATTTTAGTGTCAAACAGGTGGCTGCGCAACAGAAAATTATTGGCCTTGTTCTTTGCCACATTGTACAACCAGGCCACAGGGTTGTGTGGCAACCCTTTTACAGGCCAGGTTTGTGCCGCCGTAAGAAAGGTATCGCTGGCTATGTCTTCGGCCGTTTCCATTTCGTCGAAGCCAAAACGTTTACATAGCACAGCAATTATTTTCCTGTACTCCGTTATGAACAGATGTGGTAACAATTCCTGCTGGTTCATAAAAAGCCACTGTAAAGTACAATGACTTTTGAGGTTTTAGTGTACCCCGTCGCCACGTGCGATTTTACGTACTTCCACGGTATTCCCTTCACCTGCCAATACCGGGCAGCCTTTGGCAAATTCGGCCGCTTCATCGGCTGATTCGGCCCGCACAATGATGTACCCACCCAGTGTTTCTTTCACCTCGCCAAATGCCCGTTGGTGACCACCTTGTTATGATGCACCAACCTGGCATCGTCAAACGACAGACCATTACCTTCCACATATTTGTTTTGGGCGGCAATACCGCCAATCCAGTCTATGTTTGTTTCATCCATATTTGCATTTGTTCGGGCGATGCACTTTACGGCCGTCCTGGTGTCTGAAAATCAACATGAACTCGTTCATAACAAAAAATTTAAGTCGTTGACTATTTACCAATATAACAAATGAAAAAGGACGATATTGGACAGGACGCTAAAAAAAATCCCGGCCGGTGGCCGGGAATAGGGTACAGTGTATTCTATTGTTCCTCTGCCTCATTCATGAAGTCCATGCCCGGCATTCCTATAGGCGCACCCGGCGGGATGGCCGGCTTTGGCGGGATGTTGAATTGTGCGGGGTTCTCATGAAACGCTTTAATCTGGCGCAAACCATACAGCATATTGGCCTTCATGGCGGGTATGGCCGCCGGCATTGATTGCTCAATCCATTCTTTTAATTCCTGTATTTTCAACATGGCCTGGCCACGTACTATTTCCGAGGCCTGGTTGTTAGCGGCCAGTTGCAGCAGGTATTTCAGGGTAAGGTGAGCTACCAGTATTTGCAGGTTGCGTTTGTAGCCGTTTTGCGATAAAGGCGCCTTCCAGGTTTGCTGCAACAGTTTGTCGGCCACATCCATAAAACCGGGGTAGCGGCCATCGCGCATATTGTATTCGATAAGCCTGGCTGCGCGTTGTTCAGACAATAAATACGACAAGGTGGTAGCAGCTGCCGCTTCAGCAGCTGCCATGGGATCGAAGGTGGGACCTGTATACCGGCCAAATGTTTCCACGCTGGTGGGATATCCGCTGGGACGTGGCGGAATCTTCCGGATCAGTGTTTCAGGCAGCATCAGGGCTTCCGGCGATATCGTGGCCATCAATGCGTCAAATGCCTTCCATTGTTTGTTGGGCTCCACAATCCTCGTAGTGATCTGTCCATCGTTCTTTACTGCATGCGTAAAAAATAAACCGCCCAACGATTTGGCAACGGCCTCTACCTGATACCTGTGTAAGAGGTAAATGGGCACCAGCACTTCCTCGAGGGTGGCCATGGGTTGATGCGACATGATGGCTTTTTCCGAAAAATTATCCAGCAGTTTCCTGCGCACCTTCATGATATTTTCCATTTGGGCAATGGGTTCTTCACCATCGTCCCATTGATGCGAGGTAGCATGCGCATTACCTCCAATATCGGGTATGTAAACAAAACCCTGCCTCAATGTTTCCTTCATGATCTTCTCCAGTTCTTCTTCTTCATTTGCTCCCGGTGCAAACTGGGAATAGCCCCATATGACGGCCCGTTTGTCCCAACTGCCGATACCTGTTGCATACGCATTGGAAATATCTACGGTGCCATCGGGTTTCAAAGAGAAACGGGGATAAGGATAATCCATTACAGAAGCCCTGCCTTTGGGACTGGCGGCAAAATTGTGATTGAAACCCAGTGTATGGCCAATTTCATGGGCAGCCAGTTGCCGTATGCGCGCCAGCGCCATTTCTTCCATGGCCTTTGGAATGGGTTTGCCATCGATATAGGGTTGTAACAGACCTTCGGCAATCAGGTAGTCCTGGCGATGGCGGTCTGAACCCAGCGTCACCACCCCCTTCAATATTTCGCCGGTACGCGGATCGATATAGGAATGTCCAAAAGAAAAAGCACGTTGCGGTTTGCCTGAACGGTTGATCCAGTTCACCACATTATAGCGCAGATCCATAGGGTCTGCATCGGGTGGCAATTCTTTTACCTGGAATGCATTTTTAAAACCGGCAGCCTCAAAGGCTCCATTCCACCATGAGCCCCCCTCAATAAGCGCCGATTTAATGGGTTCGGGCGCACCCCTGTCTACATAATACACAATGGGTTTTACCGGTTCGCTCACAGCCGCAGTGGGGTCCTTTTTTTCCAACCGGTGGCGACGAATAAAACGTTTGATGATGGGTTCATTCATGGGCGCCGCAAAGTCGTAATAGCTGAACATACCAAAAGCCGAACGCGGATCGAAGCGGCGTTTTTTAAAATTGGAATCGGGCAATTGTACAAACGACTGGTGTGTGTTCACGGTAATGGAGCTGGCATCGGGCGCCAGGTTGTTGCGGTCACGACCACCGCCGCCGGCATTTCCTGAAAATGTGAGAATGGATTCAAATTCTGTATTAAGGGGAAAGTTTTTTGTATTCGTCATTTCAATCACCGAACGTGCGGGATCAATTTTGTATCCACCACCGGTAGCCCCTTCTCCCCTTCTGTTGCCCGCCATGGCATTACCAATGTTTAACGCATCGCGCAACAAAAAGGGCGTAAGATCAATCAATATCGTTTTGCCCTCTGTTGCCGCCGGTGTAAAACCCCAGATTACCGATTTGGCAAAGGCATTCTCCACCGCCTGCTTTACGTCTTCGTTATCCGTTACCGCCCTGTATTCATAAACCGGCTGGATCAATAATATTTTACCACCTTCCTTTTTAAATACAGCAATGGATGAAACAGCCCTGCCCCGCTCGGGACCGCCATTCCCAACCCCTTTTGATAAGGCGGCGAAATATAAAAACTCTTTATCCAGCTTATCTATTTCAAGGAATATTTTACCAGCCTTTTCATCATGATAAAAATTAAAAAAGCCCTCATGCTTTTTCATGCCTTTGGTTACCGATGCTATCGTTGTGGCGGGCGCCTGGGCAATAGCATTAAGGGTACCAGACAAAAAAATAAAGTACATCAACAAAGATCTCATAGCCTAAAATCCGGTTTTAGTTCTTACTGTGGGATATTTAATGCCTAATTGCTCCAGGTAGGTTTTGTATTTGGAAGGATCGTAATAGTATTGTTTCATTTGCGGGCGAAACTCATCCATTATTTTTTTATTCAAATGAATAGCCGGCTGATCCGATGGGGATACCAGTGGCGTATATTTGATGTCTTTCGTTTGTACATTATTGAAATAATCCCAGGCTTTTTTGATGATGTCGGGATTCGCCAGCATATCCAGCAGGGTCATGGCTTCGGCTTTAGCGCCAGCCACAACGCCTTTGTGCGCAATGGGCGTTGCCATGGCCACGGCATTGGACCAGTGGTGACCAGGCAAGCCGGGAATATTGGCCGGATAGTTTAACACGATGGTAGGCACATTCCAGGCTATATCGGCAATATCATCCGATGCGCCACCCGTTGAGGTGCCGGTGACAGGCAAACGCATAGGCGCCAGTTTGGTACTCAAACCAGGGAAACTGTCCTGCCCGGTACCGGGCGCCATTTCTTTTTGAATGGCTACGGCCAATGCCTGGTCTTCGGCGCTCCATTCAGGCAGTCCAACGGCTTTGATGTTTTCATACATCGCTTCTGCCATGGGCTTATTGAAGTGGCCGGGCCAGGCGCTGCCAAGCACTTCATAACTCATGGTAGTACCAGTCATGGCGGCGGCGGCTTCTGCTATGCGGATGGCGTCCTTATAATTCTTCATGATTTTTGGATAGCTGCGCTCGCGAAAAAAATACCATACAGATGCTTTGGAAGGCACTACATTGGGTTGATCGCCCCCATCGGTGATCACATAATGTGAACGTTGCGATGGTTCCATATGCTCCCGGTGATAGTTCCAGGATATATTCATGAGCTCAACAGCATCCAGTGCGCTTTTGCCACGCCAGGGCGCTCCGGCGGCGTGAGCGGCCTGCCCTTCGAAATTGAACTTTACCGATATCAACCCATTGCCGCCATTATCTCCATAACCTGTGGTAAAATTGTTGCCCACATGCGTAAAAATGCATGCATCAACATCTTTGAAGTAGCCATCCCTTACAAAATAAGCTTTGGTACCCAATTGTTCTTCGGCCACACCCGGCCACAATAAAAGGGTACCGGGTATTTTTTCGCGCTCCATGATTTTTTTCAATGCCAGAACGGCTATCACATTTAAAGGCTGTCCGGAATTATGTCCCTCGCCATGCCCCGGGGCACCCTCAATAAGTGGTGTATGATAGGCCACGCCGGGTTTTTGCGAAGCTTTGGGTATACAGTCTATATCGCTGCCAATGGCAATCACGGGTTTACCGGTGCCCCAGGTGGCGGTCCATGCAGTGGGCACACCGCTGATGCCTTCGTTTATTTTAAAACCATTTTTGGAAAGAATATCTTTCAGGTAACGCGAAGTTTCAAATTCCTGGAAACCCAGTTCACCAAAGCTGAAGATCATATCGGTCATCTCCTGCGCCAGTTTGGCCTTGCTGTCTATATCCTTTATCAACTCGGCTTTTAACGCAGCCAGTTTGGTGGCAGTCATTTGTGCTGTTGACGGGTTTAATGCTGCCACACACAGCAATAAAAAGAAAAGCAGTTTGTTCATCATGGTTGGTTTGAGGTCATCATTTTAGTTCCGTTCAATTGATTCAGCAATTCCTTGACGGCAATATCCAGTTGCACCGATTTACCGGAATAACTTTCGCCAATCGGGCGCCGCACTTCTATATCCACGGGGCGCGGAACCAGTTCCATGGTTTTGCCGGCATGATCGGTGATGCGCGAAAAAGGCAGACGCATGCTGGAGCCGTCTATCATTCTGGCCGATGAAGTATAGATGATCCATCCGCCGGTGGGTTCACCCACTACTTTACCCAATCCCAGCGTGCGGTAACCTTCTGTAAAATCTTCCGCGTCTGACAGGGAATGCTGGTTGGTGAGCAATATGGTAGCTGCCCCCAATGAACGTTGCCCCAATTGGGTACGGGCCGGTGCAGAAGGCAATCCGCGGGTAGTCATGGTCATATAGGGTTTGCGGGCAAATACATCGATGGCATATGCATTTACAAAACCGCCGTTATTGTTCCGCACATCCACCACAACGCCCTGTCTGTTGATATTTTCTGCGTCCAGGTCTATATACAATTGATCGAGCGATGGCTGGCCCATATCGTACATATGTACATACCCCAGTTTTCCGTGGCTGATCTTGTCTACATATTCCCGTTGTGCATGTACCCATTGCCGGTAAAGCAATCTTTTTTCTGCGGCCATATTCACGGGGCTTACTGCCACCTGGGTGGTGGCGCCTTTGTCGTTGCCGATGGTAAGGGTGATCTTACGATCGAGCTGGTTTTCTAATAACTGGTCAATATTGGTTTTGCTGTTTACTGGGCTGCCGTTGATGGCCAGCAGGTAATCGCCGGTTTTTATTTTACCGGTAATATCGGCAGGGCCCAGTTCCACCACTTCGCTGATTTTCAACCGGCCGCTTTTTTCGTAGGTACTGCGGTCGAAAAGAAGTCCCAGGTGTGCCGTGGTGCTTTCACCCATTCCGCCACTGCCACCGGCGCTGATGCCGGTATGGGAAGCATTCAGTTCACCAATCATCAGGTTGATGGTGCGATACAGTTCGGCCGGTGTTTTTACTTTACTTACAAAGGGCTTGAAGCGGGTATACACGCCATCCCAGTCAACACCATGAAAAGCGGAATCGTAAAACCCTATCTGCAATGTTTTCCAGGCTTGTTCGGCCACCATCATTTTTTCTGTTTCGAAGTCAACATCCAGTTCCGCTGTAATGGATACAGGATGCGGGGTACGCGATTCAAGCGGCATCCTGTATAAACGTCCCTGTTCCAGGTAATAGATCGTTTTGCCGGCGGCGTCAAAAACGGCATCGGTTTTCATTCCACCGGTGGTGGTGAGCTGTTTCAGAGCAGCGCCGCCCCTTCTGTTTGCCTGGCTGGTAGCAAAGGTGAATAGATGCTGCTGGCCTGCCACGGAAGTGCTGATGAGTAATTGTTTGCCATCGGGACTGATGGTCATGGAACCCACGCTAATGTCCAATGGCAGCAGGCTCATGCGTTCCCTGATACCGGCAGCCACAATGCGTACGGAATCTTTCAATGGCGCATCCGTTTTCCTGCGAGCTGTATCACCTTTGTTTTCTTTAAACAAACTGTAAAACCGGTCTTCGGTAAAGTCGTTTCTGACGGGCGGCACCAGGTCTACCCTGGCCACCCTTACCATTTCGGTTCTTTGGTTGGTGGTGAAATAAATCGACTGGCCATCCGGGCTCCAGCACAGGTTGCCGCTGTTGCTATTGGCCAGGAAGCTCACCTGCGTAGCCTTGCCACCAGTGACCGGCACTACCCAAACATTTCGCAACGATTTATCGCCATGTGCAATAAATGCCAGCCATTTGTTATCGGGCGACCAGGCCATGATGTTGGACCGGAACATGGCCATATTGCCAAAATAACCACGGTACAACAGGCGGTCGTTCCCCGTTTTGGTATTTATCACCCTCAACTCTTTTCCATTTCGCAGGTAGGCCAGCCACTGGCCATTGCCGGAATATACAGGGCCTGTATCATCGCCGCCCGTGGTAAGCCGGCTTTCTTTCGATGTCATAAAATCATACTGGTACAACGAGCATTTCCCTTCCCGCCATGAACTGTATACCAATTTATTGCCTGTGGGGTTCCATACAATGGAGCTTTCGATGCCGTTGTTGCCGGAGACCTGAATGGCATGGCCGCCATCCTGCGCTGAGGCGGCAAATACATGGCTGTGAAAAATGAACGCTACTTTTTTACCGTCGCCGGAAATGGTCATATCGCTGAAACCACTGCTTTCTTTAAGATGGGTAATGGCATGCGAAGTATTTACACCCGATAAGCTAATGGATAGTTTAACAGGTTTGCGTGCAGCGATATCATATTTCCATATTTCAAAATCGCGTTCAAAAACAATGGTCGTGGAATTTTTATCGATCGTTGGCCACAGCACCCGGCCATCTTTAAAATCGGTGAGCGCCTGCGGTTGCCCACCGATGGACTTCATCCAGATATTTTCCTGGCCGTTCCTGTCAGAGACATAATAAATGCTTTTACCATCTTTCGACCACATAGGCCATATATCCCGGGCGCCGGGACCGGTAAAGGGTTCGTAATCGCTGGCCTGATTGGCGCCATCCTTTATATGGTACAGCCATATTTCTGCATGGTCAAGATGACTGCTGCCCTTGCGCCACCATTGCCGCGATGAAATGCCCCGGGCGGCAAAGGCAATAGCCGACTGGTCGGGTGAAGGCACGGCAAAAAATTCATTGGCATAACGATCGCCGGTCACCACCATGGGCGTGCCGCCTTCCCGGCTTACACGATATACATCGTTCATGCTGCTGATATCTTTACCGGAGGTATGAAAATAAATCATCCTGCTATCGGGCGACCAGCCTGAAGGTTCCTCCACGGCATCGTCATAGGTGAGCCTGGTCAACCGGCCATCGCTTAAGGAAAGGACGTAAATGTCGCCTTTGCCGGTACGGTCTGATTGAAAGGCCAGGTATTTGCCATCAGGAGAATAAATGGGTCTTGATTCATCGGCCTGGTGTGCTACCAGCAGGTGTGCGGTACCACCTGTTGCAGGCACCTGCCATATATCGCCACCCGATACAAAGGCAATGGTACTGCCATCGGGCGAAATACCGGGCTCTGCATACAGGCCACTGGTGGTTGGAGATTGCGGAATACCTGCCGATGCCAGTGGCATCAGCAGGTGGAGACATACAAAAGCTTTCAGCGAGTTGATCATTTTTCCAGGCATGCTGTGAGTATTTTTTAGAATTGAAAACGGAACCAGATTACTTATACGCCTCATTTTGTTCTATCCGTGCATTGGCGTCCACTTCTGCCTGTGGAATGGGCAACATTCTTCTCAAATCATCGGCAGCAATCAGTTCGGTGCCCGGTGGATAGCCGGCCCCGGTGCGAACGATCGGCCATTTCAACCGGTTCAAATCGCCCAGGCGATCGCCCTCGAATGCCAGTTCTTTTCTTCTTTCCAATACAATATCCTTTATCAGTTCATCGCCGGTAGAATTATAACCAGCCGAAGAAGGGTCGCGCGTGGTTACCAGTTGGTTCAGGTAACCCTGAGCCACATCGTCCTGGTTATTGCGCGCGGCCGCTTCAGCGGCGATGAGCAGTACTTCTGCATATCGCATGATCTTTATTTCATCTTTATCGGAGGCATTGGTGTAATTCTGGTATTTGTTTACAAAAAACACCGATACACCGCCACGGGTGCCGGGCTTGATGAGTTCTTTACGTGCATCGGTAACGCTGTACAGGTCGTACAGTTCGGGATTCACCAGGCCATCGCCGTAACCCGATTGGTCGTACATGCTGGCCAGGGCATCCCAGCCGGTATTGTTCACCGCATCGTTGGTAATCTCGAATATGGTTTCCTGCTTGTTGCTCACGGGGTTGGGGTTGGCCCAGTAACTGTTCAGGGCGCCGGCTTCTGCCAGTGTAAAACCGCCATTGTCTATCACGTCCTTTGCCTCGGTAAAGGCTTTAGGATAATCGCCCATATGAAGATACACTTTTGCCAGCATAGCTTTGGCAAACCATTTGGTGGCATAGGATGAGTTTTTTGTGATCGTCATCAGCCCTGCGGCTTTTTTAAGATCATTCACCACCAGGTCATACACTTCCTGCACGGTATTGCGTGCAGGTCTGATGGTAGGATCGTACTCCAATGTAATGGGCACGCCCGGCGCCGATGGGTTTACACTATAATGCGTGGCAAAACTCATCACCAGGTTCCAGTACACCAAAGCCCGCATGGCATAGGCTTCTCCCCGGTATTGATCAATATTGGCGGAAGCAGGCAATTCAGCATTGATGATATTATTGGCGGCCAGTATGGTGAAATAACCTCTTTGCCAAAAAGAAGCCGAATAACTGTCGTTCACATTCACCGTGTAGGAATTTTGCAGCAGGTAACGCGATGAGTTATTGGTACTCAACAGCACGTTATCGGCCATCAGGTCGTTGATAAAAGGTATTGTTCTGCCAAACAACCCTGCATTGCGCATGGAGGCATACATACCATTTACTGCATTGGCAAGATCCGACTCTGTTTTGATGGCTTCATTGGCAGGAAGGCTGTTATAGGGCTTCAGGTCGGAAAAATTTTTTGAACATCCTACCAGCCATTGTATGGCCACTAATATAAATATTAAGCGTTTCATGTGGTAGTTTTTAAAAATTAACGTTGATACCGGCGGTGAATACCTGGTTGATGAAAGGGTTCAGGTCCTGCTGACCATTAATGCCTAATTCAGGGTCCATTGGTAAACTATCATCGAACGTAATGCGGAACAGGTTGGTGCCACGCAGATACAGCCGGGTTGATGACATTTTCAGGGCTGACATCCAAAGGCCGGGCAAATCGTATGATAGTGTAAGCGAACGAAGCCGTATAAAATCTCCCTTATACAGGAACCGGGTAGATTGCTGGTAAGAACCCTTGTTGCCGCCATATACATAACGGGGCACGTTGGTAATATCACCGGGTTTCTGCCAGCGGTCAAGCGCCCTGGCCTGGCGGTTATAGTTGGGATTGAAACCATCGCTGAAATAATAATGCACCCAGCCATCGCGAAGATAATTGCCGAATGTGAAGCTGAACTGCGCATCGAGCGTAATGCCTTTAAACGAAAGCACCGAACCAAAACCACCGGTAGCACCGGGCGATGCACTCTTGCCGGTTAGAATACGTTGCGCGGCGTTATAGTTAGTGGTAGTGGTTTTATCCAGACTGCCATCGACCTTTACTGTATTCACATACCAAAGCGGGTCACCGGTTGCAGGATCCACACCAGCCCATTCACGCATATAGAAGGTTTGAAAATCGTATCCTTCGCGTCGTATATATTGGCCATCGATGATATCCTGGCCATCGTACAGTTCGGTGATTCTGTTTTTGTTGAAGGCCACGTTGAAGTTAAGGTCCCAGTTCAGGTTCTTTGAATCGATCACCGATGCATTTACCAGGAACTCCCAGCCTTTGTTTACCATGGCGCCCACATTATCGATCATGGTAGAAAAACCCGATACCTGCGACAGGGGAACATTCAGCAGCAGCTGCGATGTTTTACGGTGATAATAATCTACCGTAAGCGATAACCTGTTGCTGAAGAAACCCGCATCGAAACCAATATTAAACGGCGTATTTAATTCCCAGGTAAGGTCGTTATTACCCACTGCCGTGGGCAAACTGCCAGGCGCCTGGTTATAGTTGTTGCCCAGGCCATAGGTAGCGCGCCATTCGTAGTTACCGATATTGGCATTGCCGTTCACACCATAGGAACTGCGCAGTTTTAAATAGGGAAATACATTGCCCAGGTGCCAGAAATCTTCTTCGCTTACACTCCATGCCGCACCTACCGAATAAAAATTACCATAACGTTTGTTCATACCAAAACGCGACGATGCATCGCGGCGGAAACTACCGGTGAGGATGTACTTATTTTTAAACGATATGAGCACATTGGATAAAAATGCATTGAAAGAATAGTCATTACCCGATGTGGTGGCCGTAGTGGGCGATGCCGCATTCACCAGCGATGTAAGATCGGACGAGCCGGGGAAATTGGTGCCGGCAGATGTCATCAGGTAGGCGGTTGATTTTTGCGCTTCGTACCCGGCTTTCAGATCAGCATAAAAAGCCTGATCGCGGTTAATGTCCAGGTGGTACTCGGCCAGGTTGGTCCAGGTCCAGTTGAAATAGCGGGTATAGTTGGCGGTACCGCGGCCATTCACAGCATATCCATCACCAAAGCGGGGATCCATAAAACGATATTCTTCCAGCACATTGAGGTCAATGCCGTATTGCGAACTCAGGGTAAGGTTATGCACCGGTTTGTATTCGATACGGCCAAAGGTGAGCGCTTTTATATTCTTGTAATCCCGGATGTTCAACGTAGCTTCTGCAATCTGATTGTATACGCCGCCATTGGGAAAATCGGTAAGCGACAGGTTGATGCTGCCATCGGCATTATACGGATTTTGTGTGGGTCGCAACAGGAAGGCGCCATACACCGGATTGGCATAATAACTTGAATTGGAGGGTGTATTTTGTTTGGAATAGGAACTGTTGATACCCAACCGGAACATCAATTTTTCGCTGGCTTTTTGCTGCAGGCTCAAGCTGCCGCTGAAACGCCTGAAATTGGAGTTGATGGTGGTAGCCTGCTGGTTAAAATAACCCACAGATGCATTGAAGATGGTTTTGTCGTTACCACCGGAGGCTGACACATTTACCTGCTGGTGATTGCCTTTGCGGGTCACCTCATCCAGCCAGTTTGTTTCCGGATTGTTTTTACCAAATGCCACCAGTTGGGTTTCTATGGCATCTTCGGTATAACCTGCATTACGCATGCCCTCCGCCGTAAGATCCAGGTATTCCTGCTTGTTCAGGGGTCTGGCTATATCAGGCAGCTTCATATCGGTAAAACCGGCTTCGGTATTTACCTGGAAGCGGGTGGGTCCTTTTTTGCCTTTTTTGGTGGTGATGACAATAACGCCATTGGCCGCGCGCGAACCGTAAATGGAAGCCGAAGCGGCATCTTTTAAGACGGCCACACTTTCAATATCGTTGGGGTTCAATCCGGCCAGGGCATTGGAGGTGGTGGTGCCCCTGGCCAGGTCGCCCGAGTTCACCGGTATGCCATCCACTACATACAGGGGTTCAGAACCAGCCGTAATAGAACTGATGCCGCGAATACGAATCTGCGAATTACCACCCGGCTGGCCCGAAGAAACAGATTGCAAACCAGGCACCTTTCCCTGCAACATTTCCGTTACCGAAGGAAGGGCGGCTTTTACCAGCTCTTCACCGTTTACAGATGCCTGTGAGCCGGTAAGCGTACGTTTATTTTGGGTACCATAGGCCACTACCACAATTTCAGACAGGCTTTTATTCTGTTGTTTCAACAGAATGGTGATGGGCTTTTCACTTTTCACCGTATGTTCCTGTACAACATACCCTACATAGGTAATGCTGAGTACATCGCCAATAGCTGCCTCGATGGTAAAATGACCGTTCTCGTCAGACAGCGCAGTTGCTTTTTTTCCTTTGATGGCCACCGAAGCGCCCGACAGCGGCTCCCGGGTATCGCCTTGCAGAATGGTTCCTTCAATCTTCATGCGCAAAGGTTGCTGATCGGCAGCGGGCATGTATATATTGTTCACATTCTGCCCTGATATTTGCTGGTTGTGTATCACCAGTATCGTTTTATTATCGATCGTGTAATCAAGATGCTGTTCTTTCAGTACCATTTGCAGGAATTGGTTCAGGGGCATATTGCGTACATCGATCGTTACCGGTTTTGTTTTCCGGAGCAGATCGTATTTATACATCACAAAATAACCTGTTTGCTTTTCGATGGAATTAAATACTTTTTCCATAGAAAGCTGTTTGCCCGAGAGGGTGATGGTTTGCGACAGCCCTGTGGCGCTCACATTCATAAAAGCAGCAATGAGAAAAAAAATAGTAAGCCTCATAACTAACAGGGTTTTAGCCTGGAACCGGAAGAACTGTGTATTGACAGTTGAAATACGCCGACGGGAACCGCAGCCGTTCCCCGGAACGGCCATAGCATTCCGGTTACAAAAAGCAGTTTTTTGCATACTTTTGTATTAGTTTCGTTGATGAATAAATTGTCCTCCCCAGGACTTTATCGTCTGGCAAACTATCGCCGGCAATGATCACGACTCATGCCGGTTTTTTATTCATAAGAAATAAGCAATGAAGATGAGACCTGACCATACGGACTAAAATGTCAGGCATGGTATGGCAAGCAGTTGTTAAATAAGATATGACTAAGGTTAATATTGCTAACGGGTAACCACCAGTTTTTTTCCGGCATTTTCTATCCTGAACTGAACGCCGGAGCCCTTAAAAAAGTAGAGCAGTTTGGCCAGGCTTACATCCCTGCCCATTTTACCGCCAAACTTCATATCGGGAATACCGTTCTCATACTCGATCGTTATATCGTACCAGCGTGAAAGCTGGCGCATTACATCCTGCAGGGAGGCCTGGTGAAAATTGAATATGCCGTTTTTCCAGGCCATTACCTGTGCTATGTCGGTATTGTCGTATACAGTCAGTTTTGCATGTTCTGCACCGGGCGCTTGCCGCGTCAATACCGCCTGCTGTCCCGGCTTCAATAAGGCCGATTGCCGGTGACCTGTTGCCGCGTGCCGGTTCACGATTTGTACACTGCCCTCCAGCAGGGTTGTTTTTATGCTGGCTTCGTCTGCGTAAGCATTTACGTTGAAGTGGGTGCCTAATACGGCTATTTCGGTTTCTTTATTGATACTTACTATAAATGGAAGCCGGGCATTTTTCACCACTTCAAAATACACTTCGCCCGTTATTTCAACCCTTCTTGCATTACCGGCAAATGTGGCCGGGTACCGGATAGACGATGCCGCATTGAGCCAGACTTTTGAACCATCCGGCAGGATAAGCTGAAATTGTCCGCCACGCGGTGTGCTTAACGTATTATAAGCGATGGGCGCTGTATGGTTGGGTGCTACTTTATACACCAGTTGTCCGCTATCGGTTTTTACCACGCTGGCATTTCCCTGTGTGGCCAGCGTGCCGTTGCCGGCTTCGTCCAATACAATGCTGCTGCCATCGGCTAACGTAAGTATGGCTTTGTTGCCACCGGGTGCTACGTCGGGTGTAGCCGCGGATGTTTGCACAGCCTGATGGATTTGTTTTGCAGGACGAATTAATTCGTATAATACAGTTGCTGTTATTAATAACAGCACCGAAGCAGCAGCCATCCATTGTGTTTTTCTTCCTGTAATTGCCTGCTGCTCTTTTTCTATGGCACGGGTACGGACGCATGTATATAAAGCATCAGCGTTGTGTAGGGGTACATTGGTGGCATGCTCCTGTTTCCAGAGTTGCTCCAGTTGCTGTTTGATGGCATCAGCGTCTTTGCTTTCGTTCACCAGTTGCCAGAATTCCTGCAATTCTTCTTGGGTGCAAGCCCCGGCAATAAAGCGCCCGAAAAGAAATGATAGACGTTGATTTGTATTTGCCATAAGCTGCCTTGTAATCATATGACGGCATGAATGAAAACATAGAACTACCCGGTTTCAAAAAATTTTTTCGTCATGAAATTAACAAGAGCAGCATGGCAGGGCCGAGTAATTGTTCCTTCAGGTACGTATCTATAAAACGGGTAGCGGCCATGATGCTGTTTCGAACGGTATGTCGGGACAGGTTGAGGTGACGGGCAATTTGCTCGTGTGTCATGCCTTCTTCGCGACTGAGCCGGTAAATTAATTTTCGTTGCGGCGTAAGTTGGTTAATGGCCTTGCTGATCAGGTGCACCATTTCTGCATCGATGAGTGCCTGGTCGGGGCTTTTTTCCCCGGCGGTAGCCAGGTACCATTCGTTGTAGCGTTGTTGAAGGCGGGTGTGGCGGGCCAGGGTTTTCAGAAAATCTATGGATTTGTAATAGGCCACTTTGTGCAGGAAGGCGTTGGGTTGTTCTATTTGAACAAGCAGTTCGCGACCTACCCAGAGTTTCACGAAGATATCGGCTACAATCTCCTCCGTTATCTCAGAAATCTTTGTTATATTATAAATATAATTATATAATTTTTTATGGTAGATATTGTAAAGCTCCCGGAAGGCTGGTTCATGCCCGGATGCTATCTGTTGAAGCAGAACTTTCTCATATGATGTGTCTCTAATTGACAAATTTGTAGCAGTTTGGAGTTTGTAGTATCTAAGATACAGGAAAATTGTCAAGAACAGGCCAGTATTATATAATTAAAAATGATATGTGAGTTTTAAATGTATCTTTTTCGCTAAATAGTTTTTCCTGAACCCGATTTCAGGTATTTTTTAATCTGGTATGCATTATGTGTTTCTTTGAATATACAGTAGAAAATTTGATCAACGGGTAGTACATGCCTGGTTGCCGGCACCGATGTAATGGCGGTGAAAACGTTTTTCAAGTCTTTACAACCTGTGTAAGTGGAACCATCGCGGCTGCGGAGAGTATGAAAACATACTTGTTGGTTTTTGTATGCATCACGTTCGAAGTCGCTAAGAATGCGGACCGTCTGCGCCGAATCCCGTGGAGTTTCAGCGGGTTTGTATAAACAAAGCCCGCCTGCGCTAAAGCTACGGCGGGCGGAGGCGGAAAGAGAGGGATTCGAACCCTCGGTACAGTTGCCCGTACAACGGTTTTCGAGACCGTCCCATTCGACCACTCTGGCATCTTTCCAAAAAGGGCTGGCAAGTTACTGGTTTCCACCCAACCTACAAAAGATTCATAGACGGCGAAATCGCCATAATTATTTTCACCATACAATTTACCCGTTTTCAACACCTCTCACCGGCCTAAAACCCGCTCCTCACCCGTTTTTTTACGGTTTTTCGATGAATCCTCCACGTTTCTTGTTTTTCCCTGCCATTTTTTGTAATTTACTGTAAATGATTGTTCACCAAAACATTGCCGTATGACTAAAAAAGTGGCCGACGTTCTGCTTCG
>Ga0065721_10049272_pt1 | contig 39548 bp, 39 predicted proteins | sample Mesricmetagenome_FD_59108 | JGI IMG/M metagenome (GOLD analysis project Ga0065721, IMG submission 59108) | Mesophilic microbial community from rice straw/compost enrichment Sample: eDNA_1 v2 (version 2) | ecosystem: Engineered > Solid waste > Grass > Composting > Bioreactor | place: USA: Davis... | reverse complement strand
CGCCGGCCGCCGCTTCGCCGCCGGACAACGCGGCCCTCGGCCCCGTCAAGAACGAGGAACTGCTCCAACACTTCGCGGAACGCCGCGCCGAGATCGAGCGCCGCACCAAGGAGATCGAGCAGCGGGAAGCCCTTCTGTCCGCCGCCGAAAAGCGCATCGACCAGAAGGTGCAGGAGATGGAGAAGGTCCGCTCCGACATCCAGAAGCTGATGCGCCAGGGCGACGAGAAACAGGCCGCCCAGCTGGAAAGCCTCGTGAAGATCTACGAGACCATGAAGCCCAAGGAGGCCGCGCGCATCTTCGAGGAACTGGACATGCCCGTTCTTCTGGGCGTGATCGAGCGCATGAAGGAAACGAAGACCGCGCCCATCCTGGCCTCCATGGATCCGTTGAAGGCCAAGGAGGTCACCTCGGCCCTCATCGAGCGGCGCGGCCTGCCGTCGGCGCCGACCAAGTAGGCGATGCCAATCAAGCCGAGTGAGCCGAGCGGGTGTCTCGCTTCGTTTCGGCCCCTTAACGGCGTATTAACCGACCGAAACTAGGGTAAAGCGGCTTGAAATAGATCCGAGTCGGCGGCTGCCGTGCAAGGGCGCGATCCTGGGTTTTCCAGTGTCGGCCGGCTGTGCCTGGACCGTGCCGACGGACCCGAACCGCACGCAGGCCGGACAAGACATCGGAACGACCATGGCCCCGCCCGTATCCTCCTCGCTCGCCGAACAGAAGCTCCTGCGCCAGCAGATCGACATCGCCCACGCAGAGGCGGCCCGCTCGCTGTCGCGGGACGAGGTGACGGACGTCGTCCGCTCCATCCTCGCCACCATGGACGGCGACATCTCCGCCACCGATCTGCGCCTCTACAAGGAGGTGGTGGACCTCGCCCGCTTCATCGAAAGCGCCAAGGTGGAACTCGCGGCGCTCCAGCCGGCGGAAATCCGGGACCAGCACATCCCGAACGCGACCGATGAATTGGACGCGGTGGTTGGCGCCACGGAGCAGGCGACCTTCGCCATCTTCGACGCCTGCGACGTCATCACCGGCATCGCCGGGCAGATCGACCCGGAGAACTCGGCGAAGCTGACCGATCAGGTCACCAAGATCTTCGAGGCGTGCAACTTCCAGGACATCACCGGCCAGCGCATCTCCAAGGTCGTGCGCACGCTGAAGCACATCGAATCGAAGGTGGACATGATCGTCGCCGCCTTCGGGGACGAGGTGCGGCAGAACCACACGCGGCCGACCCAGGCGGGCCACGCGGCGGCCGAAAGCGCGATGAACTTCGCCACCGACCGCCCGGCCGACGACCCGGAGGCGGTGCTTCTGCACGGACCGCAGATGACCAACAACGCCATGGACCAGGACGAGATCGACCGCCTGCTGGCGAGCTTCGACTAGCCCATGGCGGGGCCCGGCCTCAGGAAAGTCGCGTCGTCGGGCAGCCGGCCGAACCCGAACAACGGCAGCATCGTCCTTCTGCTGTCGCTGTTTCTGTTGCTTCTGGTGTTCTTCATCGTGCTGAACGCACAGTCGGTGCAGACCACCCACCGCGTGCGCGCGGTGCTGAGTTCGCTGGAGCGCAGCTTCCCGGCCTTCTTCATCGACCCGCGCCTGCGGGAACGCACCGATCCCGTGGCGTCGCGCGCCGGCACCGTCTTCGCCGTGCAGCGGCTGGAGGGCGTGGGCAAGCTGTTCGCGACCGCGGTTGCCGTGGCCAAGGTGGAAAGCGTGACACCCGGCCGCCTGCTGGAGGTGCGCCTTCCCGCCGACGAGTTGTTCATGCCGGGCACCGCGGAGCTTCGCCCCGACCGCCAGGGACTGATCGACCGCGTGGCGTCGAGCCTTCTGGAATCCCGCCCCGGCGAGCGGATCGAACTGGACGCCCTGTTGGCCATCGGCACCACCGGCACGCCCAGCCAGCCGCCCGGCCCCGTGGCGCGTGCCGGCGCGCTGGCCCGGCTGCTGGTGGCGGATGGCGCTCCGCCGGGTTCCGTCACCGTGGGAATCGAACGCGGGGAGCCCGGCGCCCTTCGCCTGCTGTTCAGCCTTAGGTTGGCCGACGAAAGGCCGGGCGCATCGGGGGGAGGGCGCGGATGATCCGCCTGCCGAAGCTTCCCACGTCCGCAGACGTCAGCGGTGGCCACAACCGCACCATCTGGCTGATCAGCTTCACTGACCTGATGTCGCTGCTGCTGGCCTTTTTCGTGCTGATGTATTCGATGAGCGAGCCGGAGGCGCAGCGATGGACCGGCCTGTCGAAGTCGCTGTCATCGGCCCGCTCCACCGCGACCAGCCCGTCCGGCGCGATGGCGGATCCGAAGGCGGCCTTCAACGCCGCCACGGTGGAATCGCAGACCGCGATCAACCTGGATTATCTCGGCGCGCTGCTGCGCACCCAGACCGGGGCGAACGAAGATCTGGCGTCGATCGAAGTTCGGCGCGAGGATGACCGGGTGGTGATAGGCCTTCCGGGTACTCTCATGTTCGACGCGACCGGGAGTAGTTTTACCGACCAAGGCCGCCGTGTCCTCTATCTGCTGGGGGCGGCGGTCGGGCGCATCGGCAACCGGATCGAGGTCGTCGGCCATGCGGAGCGGGAAGACCAGAGCGACGGGCTGGCCTGGGAACGGGCGCTGACCCGTGCGGTTGCCATCGCGGCCGCGTTGCGCGAGACGGGCTACAAGCGCGATCTCGTGGCGCGCGGGGTGATGGCGATTCCCGCCGGCCCGACCGGCATGGTGCCGGGCGGTGCGCGGGTGGACATCGTCGTGCGTGACGAGGCCGACACATCGGGGCCAGGGGATCAGGGCAAGGGATGATGAGGCGGATGGGTGTTGGTGCGGCATACCGGCGCTGGTTGTGCGGCTTTGTGGCCGCCACGGCCCTGCTTGCCGCCGTGCCGGACGCCCACGCCGTGGACGTGCCCGTGCGCGCCGCCACCCACAAGACCTTTGGGCGCATGGTGTTCGACTGGCCGAAGCCGGTCGACTTCACCGCGGCGGTCAACGGGGATTCCCTGGTCGTCAGTTTCGACCAGCCGATCAACGCGGCGCTGGATCGTGCCGTCGCGGCGCTGCCGGACTATCTCTCGGGCGTGCGCATCGGCGGCGATGGCAAGACCGTCACCTTCGACCTGAAGCGGCCCGTGGCGCTGAAAAGCTTCCGCAATGGGGCCGCCGTCGCCCTGGACCTGACGCCCGCCGCAGAATCGAAGACACACGCGGCGAAGGCGGAGCCTTCCAAGGGTGAACCGGCCAAGGCCGAACCGGCTGCGCCTTCGCAGGCGGAACTTCAGGCTCAGCTGGGTGGCTCCTCCGCCGCGAATCCGGCAGGGAAGGAGCCCTCGGGGGCTGCCGGGGTGCCGTCTGTCAGCAAGGTGTCGGTCAGGGCCTCCGACAGGCCCACGCACAGCCGCATGGCCTTCCAGTGGCCCGGAAAGGTGGACTACACGCTGAAGCGCGACGGGGCCGCCGTCACGGTGCTGTTCGACCGCAACGGCAACGCCGACCTCGCACCCATCGCCAAGGCAAAGCTGCGCAACGTTCAGAATGTGGAGCAGTATCGCCAGCCGAACGGTGCGCTGGCCGTTACCTTCGCGGCGCCGCAGGACGCCGAGATCAAGGAGACGAAGTCCGGCAAGTCCGTCGTTTTCGACGTGCTGAACCCCGGCACGCGCAAGGGCGCCCCGTTCAACGACGCGGCGCAGAATCAGGCCGAGGCTCCGTCCGCTCCGCCGTCCGGTTCCACCACGACAACGGTTCGCCCGCAGCCGGCTCCCGCGCCCGCTCCGGTGCCGTCCGTGACCGCCCCGCCGCCGCCCAAGGAGGGGTTGAGCGTCGCCTCCTCCAATTCCTCGGCGACCGCCACCGGCGCCAACGCCGCCGCGGTGGCCGGAAAGGCGACCGCCGCACCTGCCAAGACCGAGGCCAAGCCGGATAGCCAGAGGCCGACGCTGGTCTTCGACGCGGGCGGCCCGACCTCCATCGCGGTCTACCCGCGCGCCGGCCATCTCTACATCGTCTTCGACAAGCCGCTTCCCATCGGCGCCGGCAAGGCGATCGGCGGCGGCGCCGAGATGCTGGGCGCCATCGAGCCGGTGCCGGCGACCGGCGGCAGCGCCTTCCGGACCAGGATCGGCCAGATGATCTGGCCCAACATCGAACGGCAGGGCACGACGTGGCGCATCACGCCGACGACGCGCCTGACCGGGACGCCGCCCTTCGAGCTGCGCATCGACGCGGAGCCGGATTTCCTGCTCGGCGCGCGTCTTGTCGTGCGCGCGGGGGACGCGGCCACGGTGGTCACCATCTCCGACCCTGACGTCGGCGACCGGTTGCAGATCGTGCCGCTTCCGGTGCCGGGCAACGCGGTCCCCGACGGGCACCGCTACACGGACCTGGAGGTTCTGCCATCCTACCAGGGTGTCGTGGTGCGCCCCATCGCGGATTCCGTCACCGTCCGGCCGGTGAAGGAGGGGGTGGAGCTGACCACCGCGGGCGGCCTGCACCTGTCGCCCATGGCCGACACCGGCAACCGGCAGGGCGGCGGCTCTTCTCCGCCGCAGAGGGGCGCGCAGCAGACGGCGGCCCTGCCGCTTCCGTCGCCCGGCGGCGCCTCCACGCCCGCGCTGACGCCGCCGTCCGATCCGAAGCCGGCGCCGGCCGGGCGGCGCCTGTTCGATCTGCCGGCCTGGAAGAAGGGCGACCTGGACCACTTCACGGAGGCCCGGCAGGACCTCCAGCTCGCCATCGTCAACGCCCCGGATTCGGAGCGGCCGAAGGCGCAGCTCGACCTTGCCCGTTTCTACTTCGCGAACGGCTTTGGGCAGGAAGCGCTGGGCATGATGGACGTGCTTCAGCAGAGCCAGCCCGACCTGGAAGGCTGGCCGGAGTTCCGCGCCCTGCGCGGTGCCTCGCGCGTGCTGGCCGGCAACGTCGAAGGGGCGGCGGAGGATCTGGGCCACCCGAATCTCGCCAACAACGGCGAGGCCGCGCTCTGGCGCGCCGGGCTCGCCGCCGACCGCGGCGATTGGCCGGCGGCGCAGGCCGGATTCAAGGCCGCGGCGCCGATCCTGAACACCTACCCCGACCCGATCTTCACCAAACTGGCGCTTCGCGCCACGGAAGCCGCGCTGGAAAGCCAGGACGGGCCATTCGCCAAGCGCCTGCTCAGCCGCGTCGTCGAAAAGGGTGGGATCGACGCGGAAGAACGGCCGGACGTGCAGTATCTGCGCGGCCTCTACTACGCCCAGACCGGCGAGCCCGAGCGCGCGCTGGAGCAGCTGAACCTGTCCTACAACAGCCTCGACCGCTATTACCGGGCCAAGGCCGGGCTGGCGCTGGTGAACCTGCAGCTGGCCGAAGGGCGCATGTCGCCGCCCGCCGCCGCCGAGCAGCTTGCCGGCCTGACCTTCACCTGGCGCGGCGACGAGCTGGAGATGAAGATCCGCCAGCGCATGGGCGAGGTGCTGATCGCCGCGGGCCAGTTCGCCGACGGCTTCAACGCCATGAAGGAGACCGCGGCGCTGGTCGCCGACACGCCGCGCGCCGAGGCGATCACGCGCGACATGTCCCGCATCTTCGCCGACCTCTACAAGGATGGCGCGCAGCGCCTGCCGACCATCGACGCGCTCCAGCTCTACGACCAGTTCCGCGAACTGACCCCGGTGGGCGAGGCGGGGGACGAGGTCATCCGGCAGCTGGCCGAGCGGCTGATTTCCGTCGACCTGCTGAACCGCGCCGCCGACCTGTTGCAGCATCAGGTGGAATACCGCCTGTCCGGCCAGGACAAGGCGCGCGTCGGAACGCGTCTGGCCTCCGTCCGGCTGCTCGACAACAAGCCGGACGAGGCGCTGAAGGCGCTGGAGCTGTCCAACGTTCCGAGCATCCCGCCCGACCTCGCCGCGGAGCGCCGGCTGATGCAGGCCAAGGCGCTGGCCGAGCTGGGGCGCGGGGACGAGGCGATGCTGCTGCTCGCCCAGGACGACAGCAAGCCGGCCAACCTGCTGCGCGTGGACATCGCGTGGCGCGGCCAGAAATGGGACGCGGCGGCCTTCGCGCTCAACAAGATCATCGGCGCCCCGCCCGCGGGCAAGATCGACCCCGGCACGTCCCAGCTCGTTCTGAACCGCGCGGTCGCCCTGGCGCTCGCCGGCGACGGCACGGGCCTGAACCTGCTGCGCAAGGACTTCGGCACGGCCATGGCCGCCGGCCCCGACGCCGATGCCTTCCGCGTGCTGACCCGGCCGGAGCAGGCGCTCGGCCTGATCGACGTGAACACGGTCCGCTCCCGCGTGGCGGAGGTGGACGTGTTCCAGAAGTTCCTGAAGAACTACCGCGGCAAACAGAGCGCCGCGATTAATTGAGATCGCCGCGGGATTCGACGGTGGAGCGAAGAACTGTTAGGATCGAAGCGCGATACGAGAAACGCCGCGCGGGGACGGATCATGGACCGTGAATCGGAAATTCTGGCCAAGCTTGATCAACTCATCGCCATGCAGCACGCGACGCAAGGTGATGTGCGCGAGTTGAAGGGGCAGATGTCCATCATGTTGACGTGGTTGCAGTCCATGGATCAGCGCTTTACCGCTCTCATGGCGCTGGTGAACCCGCCGCGCGAGCCGGCGGCCTGATCGCCGGGAACACTGGCCAAACAGAAAGGCCCCTCTCCATCGGAGAGGGGCCTTTCTGTTTTACAACTGCACTTGCGTGCCCAGTTCCACCACCCGGTTCGGCGGGATTTTGAAGAAGTCCGTGGCGCTCACCGCGGTGCGGGACATCACGACGAACAGCTTCTCGCGCCATTGCGCCATGTGTGGGTTGATGCGCGGGATCAGCGTTTCGCGGCCCAGGAAGAAGGAGGTCGACATCACATCGAACTCCAGCCCGAAAGCCTTGCACAGGCGCAGCGCCTTCGGAATGTTCGGCTCCTGCGAGAAGCCGTAGCGCACCGTCAGGCGGTAGAAGCCGTCGGCCAGCCCTTCCAGCACCACGCGGTCCTTGGCGGGCACGCGCGGCACGTCCTCGACCAGCACGGTCAGGAAAACGATGCGCTCGTGCATGACCTGGTTGTGCTTCAGGTTGTGCAGAAGGGCGATGGGAACCGTGTCGGCACTGGAGGTCATGAAGATCGCGGTGCCCTTCACGCGTTGGATCTCGCTCGACTTCGCATGGCGCTTGATGAAGCTGTCCAGCGGCAGCGATTCCTCGGCCAGCCTGTGCGCCAGCACGGCGCGACCGCGGCGCCATGTGGACATCAGGCCCAGGGCGGCGGCGGCGATGGCCAGGGGGACCCAGCCTCCGTGCGGGATCTTCACCGCGTTGGCGGCGAACAGCGACAATTCCACGCTCAGGAACAGCCCCCCCAGCGCGACGCAGACCGGCACGCTCCAGCCCCAGCGGCGATGGGCCACGACCAGGGCCAGGACGGTGGTGATGCACATGTCGCCGGTCACGGCGATGCCGTAGGCCGTTGCCAGCCGGCTGGAGGAACCGAACCACACCACCAGACCGATGATCGCGATCAGCAGGCCCCAGTTGGCGCGCGGGATGTAGATCTGGCCGCCTTCCTCGCTGGAGGTGTGGCGGATATCCAGCCGCGGACAGAGCCCCAGCTGCACCGCCTGCCGCGTCAGCGAGAACACGCCGGAAATGACCGCCTGGCTGGCGATGACGGCGGCGCAGGTGGACAGCAGGATCATGGGGTACAGCCCCCAGTCCGGCACCAGCAGGTAGAAGGGGCTGCGCACGGCCTCCGGATCGCTCAGCAGCAGTGCGCACTGGCCGAGGTAGTTCAGCAGCAGCGACGGAAGCACGACCGTCAGCCACGCCACCTTGATCGGGTGGCGGCCGAAATGGCCCATGTCGGCGTACAGGGCCTCGCCACCGGTTACGGCCAGCACGACCGCGCCCAACACCAGGAAACCGATCCAGCCGTTGTTCTGGAAGAAGGCCACCGCATAGGCGGGGTTGAGCGCCATCAGCACCCGCGGCTGCTGGACCAGTTCGATCAGGCCCAGGATGCCCAGCGTGACGAACCACACGACCATAATGGGGCCGAACAGCCTGCCGACCTTGTCGGTGCCGCGGCTCTGGATCGCGAACAGGGCGATGAGGATGCACACGGTCACCGGCACCACGACGGATTCCAGCGCCGGCTCCGCGACCTCCAGCCCTTCCACCGCGCCCAGCACGGAAACGGCCGGGGTGATCATGCCGTCGCCGTAGAACAGCGCGGCGCCGAATAGGCCCATGGCCATGAGGCCGGACAGGCGTCCGCTGGCGTCGGGGCGGCTGTTGGTGGCCAGCGCCAGCAGCGCCAGGATGCCGCCTTCGCCCTTGTTGTCCGCCCGCATGACGAACAGCACGTACTTCACGGTCACTACGATCACCAGCGCCCAGAACACCAGGGACATGATGCCCATGATGTTGTCCGGGGTGAGCGGCAGCCCGTGTTCCGGCGAAAAGCATTCGCGCAGCGTGTACAGCGGGCTGGTGCCGATGTCGCCATAGACGACGCCCAAGGCGCCGAGCGTGAGCGCGGCCAGCTTGCCCGTGTCGGGTGCCGCGGCTTTCAGGGTCGTTTCTGACATGTCGGGAAGTCGGGTGAGGTCCGTTGGGGGTCCGTGCAGGGGACGAAGAAGCCTCAAAAAAAGGAACTGCCACCGGTCGGAGGGTGGTTGACCTGTCCGACCGTCATACGCGTTTCCTGACGGCAATACTAGCCGAAGCTGCGCCGCGCGTCCCCCGGCGGTTTCGCCTGCGACGAAGTGCGCCGCTTCCCCACAACGGGCATGATGCCCTTACAGCGTCCCGAAGCTGCGCGCCAGCGATCCGGCGATGAGGTACCAGCCGTCCACCAGCACGAAGAAGATGATCTTGAAAGGAATCGCCACCATGGTCGGCGGCAGCATCATCATGCCCATGGACATCAGGATCGACGACACCACCATGTCGATGATCAGGAAGGGCAGGAACAGCAGGAACCCGATTTCGAAGGCCCGCTTGATCTCCGAAATCATGAAGGCGGGCACCAGGACCTGCAGCGGGGTCTGGCTTGGCTCCGCGACGTTCTCGATCCGCGCCATGTCCATGAACAGGCGCAGGTCCTTTTCTCCCGTGTGCTTCAGCATGAATTCGCGCAAGGGGGCGGCCGTCCGGCGGAAGGCCTCCATCTCGTCGATGTCCTGGTTGATCAGCGGCTGGATGCCCTGGGTGTAGGCGCGCTCGAACACCGGCGCCATGACGAAGAAGGTCAAGAACATCGCCAGCGACATCATCACCGTGTTCGGCGGCACCTGCTGCACGCCGAGCGCGGAGCGCAGGAAGGACAGCACGATGACGATGCGCGTGAAGGCGGTCATCATGATCAGGATCGACGGTGCCAGAGACAGCACCGTGATCAGCGCGATCATCTGGACGATGCGGCCGGTCGCGGACCCGCCCGCGTCGCCCAGGTCGAAGGTCATGCTCTGCGCCAGCGCCGGACCGGCGGCAAGACCCCCAACCAGACCGATGACCAGCGCCAGCAGCCCGGCCAGCGCGAGACGCTTGCCCACGCTCATGGCCTCGTCTCCATGGGTTTGGCCTCCGCAGGCGTGGCCGGCGCCGCCGCGTCGGACAGCGCGCCGCGGAATCCGCCGCGGGTCCCGCCGTCCACCACGCTGTCGCCGAAGGCGCTCAGCAGCAGCAGGTGCTCCTGGTCGTCGCGGCGCACCAGCACCAGTCGGCGCTTGGCGTCTAGCGGAAGCACCTCGACGATGCCCAGCCGGCGCTGCCGCGACGGGCTGGACACCATCCCGCCGAATCCGATGCGGCGCAACACCCAAGCCACCATGACGATCAGCACGATGACGAAGGCGAGCGCGAAAACAAACTGGATGTACTGGTCGAGGCCCATGGGTCAGGACGGCTTTTTCGGCAAGGGGACGGGGGATGGAGACGTGGCGGGAACGCCGCGGCCATAGACCGCGGCGGCGCGCTGCCGCGCGGTGTGCAGGTCGGGCCGGCCCTCGGCCGCGGCCAACATGGATTCGCGCTGGCGGGCCAGCGTGTCGGCCAGCGCGTCAAGCGTCCGGACCAGCGACTCCAGAGCGTCGGCGGCGCCGCGCGCCCGCTGCTCCGTGGCGGCGGCGCACAGTTCGGCGACTCGCGTCTCCAGACCGGTCAGGTCGATGGGCGCGCCGGCGCCCGCCTGTATGCGCGCCTCGTCCAGGGCCGCGGCGACGGCCGCGATGTCGTGGTTCAGGGCGGTTTCGGTCACGGAGCGCTCTCCTCGGCGGAGGCGGCCGCGGTCGGCAGCGTGCCGTTGGCCCGGTAAACGTAGGCCAGAATTTCGGCGACGGCGGCGATGGCCTCGATGGGGATTTCGCTGTCGATGTCCACGGCCGACAGGATCTGAACCAGATCCGCGTCCTCGCGCACCTTTACGCCGTTGGCGAAGGCCAGTTCCAGGATCTGTTCGGCGACATGACCCTTGCCCGTGGCGACGATCCGGGGCAGGGACTGCCCGCCCAACTCATACTTCAGCGCGACCGCGACGGGGCGGCGCGCGGGAGGGCGTTGGTTCCGGGACGGCGACGAGGGCTGCTCGGGGGGCGGCACAGACGAGGGCTTCCTGCCGGATGGCTGGGTCGTTGCGCGCATCCTGGAGGAACATGCTTAATGAAGCATGAAGGTGCGCGGAGGCTCGGGGTGCGGCGGCTTACTGGCCCTGCTGCGGCTGGGTTCCGTGCATCTGCTGCATCTGCTGCATCTGCTTCATGTGCTGCTCGTGCATGGCCTTGTGGTCCATGCCGCCTTGGGGCATCGGGTCATGCCCCATCGGTCCGTGATTCATCGTGGCACCGGCTTCCGGGCCCATGGCGGCGGCACTCAGCACGGCCACGTCCACCGTCACGGTCCCACCCTTGGCGAAGGTCAGCGTCACCGGGAAATGGCTGCCCTGAGTCAGCGGCTGCTTCAGGCCCAGCAGCATGACGTGCATCCCGCCGGGGCGCAGCACGGCCGGTTCGCCGGGCGCCACCTCGAAGGCGTCGACCGGACGCATCTTCATGACGCCGCCGTCCATCAGGTGCGTGTGCAACTCCGCTTTTTCGGCCACGGGGCTCTGCGCGGCGACGAGGCGGTCCGGTTCGGCCCCGCTGTTGGTCACCACCATGTAGGCCGCGCCGTTGCGCGCCGCCGGGGCGCTGGCCCGCGCCCAGGGCTCCGACACGGCGACGCCACCATCGGCCAGCGCAGTGCCGGCGGAGAGCAGGAGGGCGAGAGCGGCAATGCGGGGGAGCGTGGACCTGGTTTGCATGGACATGGGCTGCGGCCTTGGATCGGCTGAATCGGCGGGAGCCGCCACTTTAGCATGTTCCGGTGGACCGTCCAGCGCGCGTCCGGCTCCCTGTATTCATCTTTCATTAACTTAAACGGCCGATGATCATTCTGACTTGGTGCATCCGGGCTCTCGCATTCGCGCGGAAGCCTCAATTCCGGAACAGGGCCATGGACCTCGGCAATCTCGGCCTCTTCAAGCTGATGTCGCGCAAGATGGGCTGGCTGACCCAGCGGCAGGAAGTGCTGGCGCAGAATATCGCCAACGCCGACACGCCGGAGTACAAGAGCCAGGATCTGAAGCCCTTCACCTTCCGCGACGCTCTGTCCGACAGCCGCCGCCTTCAGGCCACAGCGACCAACGCCATGCATCTGCAGGGCACGCGTGGTGCGGGCGGCATGGACCGGGAGCAGCGCGTGCGCAACCCGTACGAGACGGCGCCGGACGGCAACAACGTTATTCTTGAAGAGCAGATGATGAAGGTCGGGCAGGTCAACATGGACTACCAGACCATCACGAACCTCTACAAGAAACAGGTCAACATGATCAAATCGGCGATCCGCGGCGGCGGCGCGTGACGGCGCGCGGCGAACCGAAAACGGATTAAGGGCGGATCGGAAGGGGGCAGGGCATGGACCTCTACAAATCGATGGCGGTGTCCGCGGCCGGCATGAAGGTGCAGGGCACCCGTCTCAAGGTCATCGCCGAAAATCTGGCGAACGCGAACACCACGGCGGAAACGCCGGGCGACTTGCCGTACCGGCGCAAGGTCGTCACCTTCCAGAACGCGCTGGACCGCCAGGCCGGAATCGAAACCGTGCGCGTCGCCAAGATCGACGTGGACAAGAAGGATTTCGAGCGGCGCTACGACCCCTCCCATCCCTCGGCCGACGCCGACGGCTACGTGCTGCTGCCGAACGTGAACACGGTCGTCGAGGCGATGGACATGCGTGAGGCCCAGCGCAGCTACGAAGCGAACCTGAGCGCCATCGACAGCGCCCGCCAGATGCTGTCGCGCACCATCGATATCCTGCGCGGCTGACGCCGCGGGTTGAGCAGTTTCCGCGGCTTACCTCCGCGGGCACGGGCAGAGGAAGGAAGACGGAACCATGGTCAACTCCATCAACGCCGCCGCGGCCTACGCCAGCACGGCGGCCAAGACCTCCGGGCCGGGCATGGCTCCGCGCGACGGCGCCAGCTTCGGCGACGTGCTGGAGCAGACGGCCAAGGAGGCCATCGGCACCATGAAGCAGAGCGAGAAGATGACCGCGATGGCCGCCGTCGGCCAAGCCGACCTGACCGACGTGGTCCAGGCCGTGACCAACGCCGAGGTCACCTTGCAGACCGTCACCACCGTCCGCGACAAGGTGCTGAACGCCTATCAGGAAATCCTGCGCATGCCGATCTGACGGATCGGTGCCGGACCGAAGCCGCGCGCCCAAGGACGAAACCCCGTTAACGAAACTCCATGAACGAAACCGACGTCATCGAGATCTGCCGCACCTCCATCATCACGCTGGTGATGGTGGCGGGGCCGATTCTCGTCATCATGATGGCGGTCGGCACGGTCATTTCCGTCTTCCAGGCGGTCACGCAGATCAGCGAGCAGACCCTGGCCATGGTGCCCAAGGTGCTGCTTGTCTTCGGCCTGTCCATCCTGCTGATGCCCTTCATGCTGGGCCAGCTGCGGACCTTCTTCGAGCAGGAGGTTGCGGACCGCATCGTCGCCATCGGCACAGGCGCGAACGTGGCGCCCGGCGCCGGGAACCTCCCCGGCAACGGCGGCGGCTAAGGCGACGGATGAACCTTCTCCAGCAGTTCGTGGGAGAGCAGCTGTTCGTCTGGCTGCTGGTCTTCGCGCGCGTCGGCACCGCCTTCAGCGTGATGCCGACCATCGGCGACGCCTTCGTTTCCGCGCGCACGCGCATGCTGTTCGCGCTGGCCGTCAGCGTCCTGGTCACGCCGGTGCTGCATGACCGCATGCCGGCGATGCCGACCGACGTCTTCCGCCTGTTCGTGCTGATCCTGGGGGAGATGGCGGTGGGCATCTTCCTTGGCACGGTCGCGCGCATGCTGATGGGCGCGCTGGAGGTGGCGGGCACGATCATCGCGCTTCAGACCGGCCTCGCCAACGCGCAGATGTTCAACCCGGCCATGGCCTCCCAGGGCTCGCTGCCCGGCGCGCTGATGGGCTGGTTGGGGCTGCTGCTGATCTTCATCACCGACCTGCACCACCTGATGATCATGGCGGTGGTCGACAGCTATTCGACCTTCGTGCCGGGCGCGCCGATCCCCATCGACGACATGGCGAACGTGGTCGGGCAACTCGTCTCGAAAAGCTTCGTGCTGGGCGTGCAGATGTCGGCGCCTTTCCTCATCACCGGCATGCTGTTCGCGCTGGCGCTTGGTCTGTTGAACAAGCTGGCGCCGCAGATCCAGGTCTTCTTCCTGTTCACCTCGATCCAGGTGGCGCTGGGCCTGTTCATGTTCGCGCTGACGCTGGCGGCGATGATGATGTTCTGGCTGACCCACTTCGAGTCCGCCTTCGTCGATTTCCTGAGACCGGCCTGAACGGGGAGGAACGCCGGTGTCCGAAGATGCGGATGATGCATCCAAAACAGAAGAGCCGACACAGAAGAAGCTGGACGAGGCCCACAAACAGGGTCAGTTTCCGCTCACGCAGGAAATCGGCAACTGGCTTCTGGTCGCCGCGGCCCTGGTGATCCTGACCTCGTCCCTGCCGAAAACCATGCAGGGCATGGTGCCGCGCCTGAACTATTATTTCGAAAACATCGACCGGCTGCCGATGGACCAGGCCTCCGTCGGGTTTCTGCTGCTGCGGGTGGTGAAGGACGCGCTGTGGGCGCTGTGGCTGCCCATCCTCCTGCTGATGTTTGCCGGCGTGATCAGCACCATCGGGCAGAAGGGCTGGCACGTCTCGTGGGACCTGATCACCCCGAAGTTCAACAAGCTGAACCCGCTGCCGGGCCTGATGAACATGTTCAGCACCCAGAAGCTGGTCGAGCTGGCGAAGAGTCTGGCGAAGCTCGCGGTGGTGGGCGGCGTGGCCTATCTGGCGCTCCAGCCCATGATGCTGACCATCGAGCATTTCATCGGCATCGACATGATGATGCTGGTCCGGGAAATGGACAGCCTGGCGTTCCGCCTGCTGGTCGGGGTTCTGGCGATCCTGACGGTGCTGGCGGCCGGCGACCTGTTCTGGCAACGCTTCAGCTTCAACAAGAAGATGAAGATGACCAAGCAGGAGGTGAAGGACGAGCACAAGCAGTCGGAAGGCGATCCCCAGGTCAAGGGCCGCATCCGGCAAATCCGCTTCGAACGCGCCCGCAAGCGCATGATGGCCGCGGTGCCCACCGCCGACGTGGTGGTGACCAACCCGACCCACTTCGCCGTCGCGCTTAAATATGACTCCAAGACGATGTCCGCGCCGATGGTCGTGGCCAAGGGTGCCGACGCGGTCGCCTTCAAGATCCGCGAAATCGCCGAGGAGAATGACGTTCCGGTGATGGAAAACCCGCCGCTCGCCCGTGCGCTCTATGCCGCATGCGATATCGACGAGGAGGTTCCGTCCGAGCACTATCGCGCGGTGGCGGAAGTTATTACCTATGTTTTCAAGCTGAAGGGACGCATGGCCCGGAACTGACCGCGGCCGGCGTTCCTGAGGGGACGTTGAACGGCTTACGCGGAGTTTCGGTGGACGACGCAACCTCCTCCTTCATCGAAAGTGCCCGTGGCGGCGATCATGCCGCCGCGGCGGGCAACCTGTCGGAACAGACCGGCGGGGTGTTGGCCATAGCTGGCCTGGCGGTGCTGATCCTGGCCGGGCTCGCCGCGATGGCCACCGGGCTGGTGCTCGATCACGACCCGCTGGGCTGGCTGGGCATGGCGCTGGCCGCGGCCGGCGCGGTGGCGCTGGCCATGCGCCTCAGCCTGACGCGCAAGCGGCTGTCGCGCGTGGGCGCCCTGCTGGGCGGCGCGCTGGAGGGGGTGCCGGCCGGGCAACTCGTCTGCGACGGGGCGGGAAAGCCGGTCTTCGTGAACAGCGCCTTCCGCTCGCTGACCGGCTGGAGCGAGGGCGAACCACCGATCCGCGCGCTGGAGCGCCAGTTCTCCGCCGATCCGGACAGCGCCGCGGAGTTCCGGCGCCTGTTGGACCGCGTGCGCGGCGGGGCGGCCGGAACGATCGAGTTGCCCGTGCCGACGGACGGGCTGGGCATCGAATGGCGCCGCGTCCGGGCACAGCCCATCGACGGGCATCCCGGCGCGGTGCTGTGGCGCGTGGAGGACATCACCGCCCGGCGGGAGCTGGAGCAGGTGATGCAGCGCGAGCAGACCAAGCTCGTGGACTTCATGGACCATGCGCCGATCGGCTTCTTCTCCGTGGACCAGGACGGGCAGTTCCTGTTCGTGAACGCCACGCTGGCGAAGTGGCTGGGATGCGCGCCGGGCGACCTCGTCGACGGGGGGCGACGCCTGCACGATGTTCTGGCCCACCCGCCGCAGTCCGCCGCTCCCTACGACCTGCTGGACGGCGGCGGAGCGGAACAGCGCGGCGACGTCACCATGCTCGGCCTCCAAGGGCGGCGCTTCCAGGCCTCGGTGACCCAGACGGTGGTGGTGGGGGAAGACGGGCGCACGGTGCACACCCGCTCCGTCGTGCGCGACCTGACGCCCGAGCGCGAGTGGCAGGAGGCGCTGCGCATCTCCGAACAGCGATTCCAGCGATTCTTCGAGGACGCGCCCATAGGCATCGCGCTGGTGGACGAGAACGGCCGTCTGGTGGAATGCAACCAGGCCTTCCTGGCCCTGATCGGGACGGACGCCGGCAACGTCATCGGCCGGCCCATGTCGGACCTGATCGTGCCGGTGGAGCGCGCCATGGTGACGGAGCGCCTGACCTCCGTGCAGAGCGGTTCCGACCCGGCGGCCCCGCTGGAGGTGCGGCTGTCCGGCGGGCGCGACCTCGTGGCCCAGCTCTACGCGCGCCGGCTCGGCGGCGTCGGGTCGGAGGGGGCGGCGGGACTGATCCTGCACTTCATCGACATGACCGAGCGCAAGGGGCTGGAGGCGCAGTTCGCCCAGTCGCAGAAGATGCAGGCGGTCGGCCAGCTGGCCGGCGGCGTGGCGCACGACTTCAACAACCTGCTGACCGCGATGATCGGCTTCTGCGACCTGCTTCTGCTGCGCCACAAGCCGGGCGACCAGTCGTTCAGCGACATCATGCAGATCAAGCAGAACGCCAACCGCGCGGCCAACCTCGTGCGCCAGCTGCTGGCCTTCTCGCGACAGCAGACGCTTCAGCCGCGCGTGCTCAGCGTGACCGACGTTCTGGCCGAGCTGGCGAACCTGATGCGCCGCCTGATCGGCGAGAACATCGAGCTGAAGATGCTTCACGGCCGCGACATCGGCTTCGTGAAGGTGGACCAGAACCAGTTGGAGCAGGTCATCATCAACCTCGTGGTCAACGCCCGCGACGCCATGGCCGGGGGCGGGCGCCTGACCATCGTGACCTCCAACCATTCCGTCGAGCAGGCGCAGCGCCGCGAGCACGAGACCATTCCGCCCGGCGACTACGTCTCCATCGAGGTCATCGACACCGGCTGCGGCATTCCGAAGGAAAACCTCCAGCGCATCTTCGAGCCGTTCTTCTCGACCAAGGAGGTCGGGTCGGGCACCGGCCTCGGCCTGTCCACGGTCTATGGTATCGTGCGGCAGACCGGCGGCTTCGTGCTCGTCGATTCGGTGGAGGGGGAGGGGACGACCTTCACCATCCTGCTGCCCCGGCACCAGGGCGAGGCGAAGCGCGTCGACCAGGGCGAGCCGCGGGAACGCCGCGGCAGCGACCTGACCGGCTCCGGCACGATCCTGCTGGTGGAGGACGAGGACGCGGTGCGCGTCTTCTCCGCCCGCGCGCTGCGCAACAAGGGCTATCAGGTGCTGGAGGCCAAGAACGGCGAGGCCGCCTTGCAGCAGATCGGCGCCGACGGCAGCGGGATCGACCTGCTGATCACCGACGTGGTGATGCCCCAGATGGACGGCCCGACGCTCGCCCGTCACGTTCGGCAGAAGCGCGCGGACATGAAGGTGATCTTCATTTCCGGCTATGCCGAAGACCGCCTGGGCGACATCGACGGTGTGGAAGTCGCCCACTTTCTCCCGAAGCCCTTCTCCCTGAAACAACTCGCGTCCAAGGTGAAGGAGGTCATGCGCGAGGGGCGGTAGCGAACGCGCTCACCCCACGCGCCAGCCGAAATACGGCCACGACTCCGTTCCGGGCACCGGAACCTCCGTCCATCCCGCGTGCCCGGCGCCGATGGGGCGGTCGGACAGCACGACCGCGCCGGGCGCTAGGAACGGCTCGATCAGGCCGCCGATCCAGGAACGGATGCCTTCCTCGTCCGTCTCCCTGGCGCTTCCCACGTCGGCGTGGACAAGGCGCACCGTGCCACGAAAGCGGTCCGCGGCGACGGGCAGGGTTTCCCGGAAATCGCCCAGGAACAGCCGGCCGTCGTCGGGCTTCAGCTCCGCCGGAACCCGCACCCACATGTCGAACACCAGGATGTCCCGTGGCGGGAACAGGCGGCGCAGGTGGTCGTAGGTCCGCCCCTTGCCGAGTCCGACCTCCATCACCATACCATGGGTCCCCGCGACGCATCCCGCAGCCCATTCCAGCGCCACGCGCTGGGCCGTCAGGCGGTCGATCATGCGGTCCAGGGTGGATTTTCCGGCGGTCATTTCAGGGGACATATCAGGGGGCATTGGGGCGCTCTCCAAACGGCTCCGCCACTCCGGTCCGAAGCGGGGCGGGAAGGGGCCGCAGATGGGAAGGGCGATGCAACCACGCCAGCCGACTACGACTTTTGGCTGAGAGAACGTTTTGCGAACTTTTGCCTTTGCGGAAGGGAACAAAACTGGTACGGTGTGTCCCGTTGCAAGACCGTTGGCCCAGGGCCGAAGATGTGATCTAACAAGGGGAGACGGGCATGTCGTCCGCACAGCTTCGTTTGGTCGAGAAGGATTCCATGGATAAGCAGAAGGCCCTGGATGCCGCGCTGGCGCAGATCGAGCGCGCCTTTGGCAAGGGCTCGATCATGAAGCTCGGCGCCCGCGAGAACACGGTCGAGACGGAGGTTATTTCCACCGGCTCGCTCGGCCTCGACATCGCGCTGGGCATCGGCGGCCTGCCGCGCGGCCGCATCATCGAGATTTACGGGCCGGAAAGCTCGGGCAAGACGACGCTGGCGCTGCACGCCATCGCCCAGGCCCAGAAGGGCGGCGGCACCTGCGCCTTCGTTGACGCGGAGCACGCGCTGGACCCGGCCTACGCCCGCAAGCTCGGCGTGAACGTGGACGAGCTGCTGATCTCGCAGCCCGACGCCGGTGAGCAGGCGCTGGAGATCGCCGACACGCTGGTGCGCTCCGGCGCCATCGACGTGCTGGTCGTCGACTCGGTCGCCGCGCTGGTGCCGCGCGCCGAACTGGAAGGCGAGATGGGCGACAGCCACGTCGGCCTGCACGCCCGCCTGATGAGCCAGGCGCTGCGCAAGCTGACCGGCTCCATCTCCAAGTCGAACTGCCTGGTGATCTTCATCAACCAGATCCGCCTGAAGATCGGCGTGATGTTCGGCAACCCGGAGACGACGACGGGCGGCAACGCGCTGAAGTTCTACGCCTCCATTCGCCTGGACATCCGCCGCATCGGCTCCATCAAGGACCGCGAGACGGTGGTGGGCAACCAGACCCGCGTGAAGGTGGTGAAGAACAAGATGGCCCCGCCGTTCCGCGTGGTCGAGTTCGACATCATGTACGGCGAGGGCGTGTCCAAGGTCGGCGAGTTGCTCGACCTCGGCATCCAGGCCGGCGTGGTGGAGAAGTCGGGCGCTTGGTTCAGCTACGACGGCACCCGCATCGGCCAGGGCCGCGAGAACGCCAAGACCTACCTGCGCAACAACCCGGCCACGGCCGACGCCATCGAGGCCAAGATCCGCGGCAACGCGGGCCTCGTCGCCGACGCCATGATGGGCACCCCGGAAACCGACGGCGACGCCGCGACGCCGGAGTGATTGGGCCGGAGTGATCCGCAGCGGTTCCGCGCTGACGAACGAAGCCCCTTCCTGGCCTGCCGGGAAGGGGCTTTTCGTTGTGGTCATCAACCGCACGCAGGCTGGAGCATCTTGTCCGGAAACGCGAAAAACCCTACGTTCAGGCTTGGCGAACGGGTGTTCCAGCACCCGCCCGCCGGCCCGGTCCTAGCGGTTCAGGAGGTCGAGCATCGGCTTGATCGCCTGCAACAGCAGGATCAGGAGTTCGAGGACTTTCCGCATCCTCTCATCTCCTAGTGAGCGGCGGGGCGGTGGCCCATTCCATCGCCTGTCCGCGCCGCCGATAAAGCAGGCGCTCCGTGCCATTATCCACGCGGCCTGACGCCGCGTTGGATGCGCGTGGCTGGCGTTCTGTGGACAGCCACACCAAGTCACGCTAAAAGCACGTTTCGGCCGCGAAAAAGGCCGCGCCGCCGATTGTAGCCGACCGTAGCCGGAGCCTGGACACGCCTATGAAGACCGCCAACGACATTCGCCGCACGTTCCTGGACTATTTCGCCAAGAACGGCCACCAGATCGTGGACTCGTCGCCGCTCGTCCCGCGCAACGATCCGACGCTGATGTTCACGAACGCCGGCATGGTGCAGTTCAAGAACGTCTTCACCGGCGCGGAAAACCGGCCTTATTCGCGCGCGACCACGTCGCAGAAGTGCGTGCGGGCGGGCGGCAAGCACAACGACCTCGACAACGTCGGCTACACGGCGCGCCACCACACCTTCTTCGAGATGCTGGGCAACTTCTCGTTCGGCGACTACTTCAAGGACGACGCCATCGCGTTCGCCTGGAACCTCGTCACGAAGGAATTCGGGCTGCCGGCGGACAAGCTGTTGGTCACCGTCCACACCTCCGACGAGGAGGCCGCGGGCATCTGGCGCAAGGTCGCCGGCCTGTCGGACGACAAGATCATCCGCATTCCGACCGACGACAACTTCTGGCGCATGGGCGACACCGGCCCCTGCGGCCCGTGCTCGGAAATCTTCTTCGACCACGGCCCGCACATCGCCGGCGGTCCTCCGGGCTCGCCCGACCAGGACGGCGACCGCTTCATCGAGATCTGGAACCTCGTGTTCATGCAGTATGAGCAGCGCGGGCCGAACGACCTGATCGCGCTGCCGAAGCCGTCCATCGACACCGGCATGGGCCTGGAGCGTCTGGCGGCCGTGCTGCAGGGCAAGCACGACAACTACGACATCGACCTGATGCGCGCGCTGATCGTGGCCTCGGCGGAGGCGACGAACACCGCGCCCGACGGCCCGCACGCCGTGTCGCACCGGGTCATCGCCGACCACCTGCGTTCCTGCTCCTTCCTGATCGCCGACGGCGTGCTGCCGTCGAACGAGGGCCGCGGCTACGTGCTCCGCCGCATCATGCGCCGCGCCATGCGCCACGCCCACATGATCGGCGCGCGCGAGCCGCTGATGCACCGCCTCGTCCCGGCGCTGATCCAGCAGATGGGCGACGCCTATCCGGAGCTCAACCGCGCCCGCGCCCTGATCGTCGAGACGCTGAAGCTGGAGGAGACCCGCTTCAAGCAGACGCTGGAGCGCGGCCTGCGCCTGCTGGAAGACGAGGTCGGCCGCCTGGGCGAGGGGCAGCCGCTGCCCGGCGACGTGGCCTTCAAGCTGTACGACACCTACGGCTTCCCGCTGGACCTGACGCAGGACGTGCTGCGCACCCAGGGCCGCCCGGTCGACGAGAACGGCTTCAAGGCCGCCATGGACGAGCAGCGTCGCAAGGCGCGCGAATCCTGGGCCGGCTCGGGCGAGGCCGCGACCGAGAAGCTGTGGTACGAGCTGAAGGACGAGCTGGGCGCCACGGAGTTCTTCGGCTACGACACCGAAGTTGCCGAGGGCAAGGTGACCGCCATCGTCAAGGGCGACGCCCGCGTGGAGCAGGCCGGCCTTGGCGATCAGGTCATGGTCGTCGTGAACCAGACGCCCTTCTACGGTGAGTCGGGCGGTCAGGTCGGCGATGCCGGCGTGATCTTCTCGGCCGAGGGCACGGAATTCGTGGTCACCGACACGCAGAAGAAGCTGGGCGCCGTCTGGGCGCATGTCGGCACGGTCACCAAGGGCACGCTGAAGGTCGGCGACGTGGTCGAGCTGCGCGTGGACACGGAGCGCCGCGCGGCCATCCGCGCCAACCACTCCGCCACCCACCTGCTGCACGAGGCGCTGCGCCGCCGCCTGGGCGAGCACGTCACGCAGAAGGGTTCGCTGGTGGCGCCGGAGCGCCTGCGCTTCGACATCAGCCAGCCGACCGGCCTGACGTCCGACGACATCGCGTCGGTGGAGGACGAGGTCAACCGCCGCATCCTCGGCAACAGCGAGGTCGTCACCCGCCTGATGTCCCCGGACGAGGCGCGCGCGTCGGGCGCCATGGCGCTGTTCGGAGAGAAGTACGGCGACGAGGTCCGCGTCGTCTCCATGGGCGGCCCGCACGGCGAGCTTGACCGCGACTACTCCATCGAGTTGTGCGGCGGCACCCACGTCCGCCGCACCGGCGACATCGGCCTGTTCAAGATCGTGTCCGAAGGCGCGGTCGCGGCCGGCGTCCGCCGCATCGAGGCGCTGACCGGCACCGGCGCCAAGGCCTGGCTGTCGGAGCGCGACCATCTGCTGACCGAGGCGGCCTCCGTGCTGAAGGTCCGTCCGGAGGAGGTTCCGGCCCGTCTCGCCTCGCTGGTCGAGGAGCGCCGGAAGATGGAGCGCGAGTTGGCCGAACTCCGCCGTCAGGTTGCCATGGGTGGCGGCGCCAAGGCAGACGGCGGCAGCGAGGCCAAGGACATCGGCGGAGTGAAGTTCGCCGCGCGCGTCGTGGACGGCCTGCCGGCCAAGGACCTGAAGCCGATGGCCGACGAGCTGAAGAAGCAGGTCGGTTCCGGCGTCGTGGCCCTGATCGCGTCGAACGAGGGCAAGGCGTCCATCGTCGTCGGCGTCACCGACGACCTGACCGCCCGGATCAGCGCCGTCGATCTGGTGCGCGTCGGTGCGGAGGCGCTGGGCGGCAAGGGCGGAGGCGGCCGTCCGGACATGGCCCAGGCCGGCGGCCCGGACGCGTCGCTGGCGCCCGCGGCGGTTGAGGCGATTGAAAAGGCGATCGGGTCGAAAGTTGCGTCGTAAGGCAACTTAACTGCTACGCCGTGTCGCAACCTGATACGGTTGCAATCTCTTGTGCGCCTGTGGCCGGGACATTTACTTTCCGCTTGGAGGAAATGCCCGGCTACGGAGCGCGCAATGCCGTATATCATCTGGCGCAGCAGGATGAGTGTCGGGATCGACCGGATCGACGAAGACCACAAACAATTGATCCGGTGTGTGAACGATCTGGACCAGGCGACCAACCAGGCCAATTATGACCCACGGTTGGCGGCCCAGACCCTGCTCCGCCTGTTCGAGTACACAAAGTCCCACTTCGACCGCGAGGAAAAGCTGATGCTCGCCGTCGACTACCCGGATTTCGATGCCCACAAGCTGCAGCACGACAACGCCAAACGGATGCTGCAGGACATCAGCGAGGAATTCATGGAGCAGCCGACGAAGCCGGCGGCGGAGCGGATCTACAAGTTCGCCGCCGAATGGCTCGTCCAGCACATCCTCATGATGGATATGAAGATTGTTCCTCATATCGCGAAGTCTGGCGGGACGCCGTGATCCGCCGCACCGCGATTCCAGGCCGGTCGGGAATGCCGTAACGTCGGTATTCCCGCGCCAGCCGGCCGGTCAGGGCAAGCCCCAGCAGCCGGTAATCCGCGGCCAGTGAGGCAAGCGGCGCGTCCAGCGTCTTCGGTCGGTTCCTTTCCACCAGGAAGTGGCCCAGCCACGCCATCCCGTACCCCACCAGCGGCGCGGCCAGCAGCGCCCTCCGGTCGCGGCGCAGCAGCCCCGCCGCCAGCAGCGCGGTCGCCGTCAGCGTGCCGGTGACGTGCAGCGCGCGGTTCACCGGATGGCGGTGCTGTTCCAGATAGTCCGGCCAGAAGTTCCGATCGGTCATGGCGTGTGCCCTCCGTCCATGGGAACGCCGGGCCGCCGATGGTGGTTCCGTCTTGAGCGGCGGTTCCGTCTTGCGTGCCGACCGCCATGCTGGAAGGATGCGGTGGTCCCTCCAACCGGCCCCTCCAACTAATCAAGCGGAACGACAGGCATGCGCTTCACCGGCACCGAATCCTACGTCGCCACCGAAGATCTGATGGTGGCCGTCAACGCCGCGATCACGCTGCAACGCCCGCTGCTGGTGAAGGGGGAGCCCGGCACGGGCAAGACCGTTCTGGCGCAGGAGATCGCCCGCGCCCTGAACAAGCCGCTGCTCGCCTGGCACATCAAGTCCACCACCAAGGCCCAGCAGGGCCTGTACGAGTACGACGCCGTCAGCCGCCTGCGCGACAGCCAACTGGGCGAGGAGCGGGTGCACGACATCGGCAACTACATCGTGCGCGGCAAGCTCTGGGAAGCCTTCGAGGCGCCGGAAGCCCCGGTCCTGCTGATCGACGAGATCGACAAGGCGGACATCGAGTTCCCGAACGACCTGCTGCTGGAACTCGACCGCATGGAGTTTCACGTCTACGAGACGCGCCAGACCATCAAGGCCGCCCGGCGCCCCATCGTGGTCATCACCTCCAACAACGAGAAGGAGTTGCCGGACGCCTTCCTGCGCCGTTGCTTCTTCCACTACATCCGCTTCCCCGACCGCGAGACCATGGAGCGGATCGTCGACGTCCACTATCCGGGCCTGAAGCAGACCCTGCTGAGCGAGGCGCTGTCGCTCTTCTATTCCCTGCGGGAGGTGCCGGGCCTGAAGAAGAAGCCGTCCACGTCCGAACTGTTGGACTGGATCAAGCTGCTGATGGTCGAGGATGTGGACCCGGAAACCCTGCGCGCCAAGGACGCCCGCACCCTGATCCCGCCGCTCTGTGGCGCGCTGCTGAAGAACGAGCAGGACGTGCATCTGCTGGAACGGCTGGCTTTTCTCGCCAGGCGGGAAGGCCGGTAAGCAGGGCTTGACCGGGGCCGCCGTCCTGGGTCAGGATATCTGTATGCAATCGATCCCGCACACGTCCCGAATGCGAATTACCAGCCCGGCGCTCTGAGGAGGGCGCCGGAGACAGGGAATTCGTCTTCGCAAACGTGCTGTGGAGTGTGTGGCGTGTCGCTGCACCGTGGGTCTGCCGGAACCCGATATCCGGCTCTCCGAAACACCTCTGTTCCCGTCACGGCGGCCTGTCCGTCCGTGATCGTGGTCTCGTCCATGGGCATCCTGAGCATCGCGCGCCGGACGGCGGAGCGAATGCGGGGCTTGGCGCGAATTATCGGCCCGGTCCGCTGAGGCGGACCGGGATTCGCCCCCCTTCCTTTCCGCATTTGTCCGTTCCCTCCGCCCGAGGAGTGTCTCGCGATGCCGTCCGCGCACGCCGAAGCCCTGCGTCTCCGCACCGTCCGCACCGATGTTGAAGACCGTTTGCCTTCCTGGCTCCCCCTTTCCGCCATCGAGGACGCCGCCGAGCGCCTGAGCGGTCGCATCGTCCGCACGCCGCTGCTGCCGGCCCCGTCGCTTGGTCGCGCCGCCGGTGGTGCCCCCAGTGGTGACGTGTGGCTGAAGGCGGAGACCTTCCAGGCGACCGGCGCCTTCAAGGAACGCGGCGCCCTGAACCGCCTGCTGCGCCTGTCCGCGGTGGAGCGCGCGGCCGGGGTCGTGGCGATGTCGGCCGGAAACCACGCCGCCGGCCTTGCCCTGCACGCACAGCGGCTGGGCGTCCGGGCGACCATCGTCATGCCGGTGACCGCCCCCCGCTGCAAGGTCGAGCGCACCGAGAGCCTCGGCGCGGAGGTCGTGCTGTCCGGCACGAGCGTGGGGGAGGCCAAGGCCCGCGCCCTGGAACTGGCGGCACAGCGGCGCCTGACCTTCGTGCATCCCTACGACGACCCGGACGTGATCGCCGGGCAGGGCACCGTGGGGCTTGAGGTGCTGGCCGACCGGCCGGACATCGGGACCATCGTCGTGCCGGTGGGCGGCGGCGGGCTGCTGGCCGGCATGGCGGCGGCGGTGAAGGCGCTCAAGCCGTCCGTCACCGTGGTCGGGGTGCGCTTGGCGCGGCGTCGCGGCCCGACGCTCGCGGACGGCATCGCCGTGGACGCGCTGGGCAAGCTGCCCCAGGCGGTGATCGCCCGCTTCGTCGATGCCGTGGTCGAGGTTGAGGAGGCGGAGGTCGCGGCGGCGATGCGCGCCCTCCACGGCTCCTTCGGCGTGGTGGCGGAGGGCGCCGGTGCCGCCGCCGTGGCGGCCCTCCTGGCCGGGAAGGTGCCCGTGTCCGGCCGGACTGTCGCCGTCCTGTCCGGCCGCAACGTGGACGCCGACACGCTCGTCCGCACGCTGGCGGCGTGAAGCCGCCGGTTCCTCGCGGCGCCCCTCACGGCGCCATGAACACGCTCTTGTGCCGGCCGACCTCACCGCTGGTTTCGTCGCGCGCCAGCACCGTCACGTCCGTCGAACCGGAGGCCACCGCCCCCTTCGGCACGCGGACGAAGATGCGGTAAGTGGCCACCGAGTCCGGCTCCGCCTCCAGGGTCAGAATGGTGCCGGACTGACCGTCCACGCTGGCGACCGACAGTTCCGCTTCCTTCAGCCCGTCGACGGAGACGCGGTAACTGCGGGCGCCGTGCGTCTTGTTCAGGATCTTGATGGTGTAGGCGTTCTGCACATCGCCGTTGGACAGCGCGACGAACAGCGGCGCGCGGTCGCGCAGAACGCTGACGTCCAGACTGGGCCGCAGCGCCAGCGAGCCCGCCATGATTCCGGCCACCACCAGCATGATCAGCGCGTAGATGACCGTGCGCGGGCGGATCAGCTTGACGCGGGCGGAACTGCCTTCCGCCTCCGCCACCTGGTTGGAGCGTGTGTCGAACAGGATCAGGTTTCCGGGGCGGCCGACCTGGGCCATCACGTCGTTGCAGGCGTCCACGCACAGGCCGCAGCCGATGCAGGAGATCTGCTGGCCCTTGCGGATGTCGGTGCCCGTCGGGCAGACGTGGACGCACAGCTTGCAGTCGATGCAGTCGCCCAGGCCCTGGGCCTGCCGCTCTTCCCAGCTCTGCGACTTGCGCAGCGGCGCGCGCCCTTCGCCGCGCCAGTCCTGATAGGTGACAACGTAGGTGTCCTCGTCCACCATCGCGGCCTGGAAGCTGCGCCAGGGGCAGACGTAGATGCAGATCTGCTCGCGCGCCCAGCCGGCGAAGAAATAGGTCGTGGCGGTGAACAGTCCGGCGAAGGCCAGAACCTTCCACGACACCTCGCCGGACACGATCTCCCGCATCAGGGTCGGCGCGTCGTTGAAGTAGAAGATCCAGGCGCCACCGGTGACCAGCGCGATCAGCAGCCAGATCGCGTGCTTGGCGGCCTTCAGCCCCAGCTTTCGGGCGGTGAACGGAGCCTTGTCCAGGCGAATGCGTTCGGTGCGCGGGCCTTCCAGCTTGCGCTCCACCCACATGAAAAGGTCCGTCCAGACGGTCTGCGGGCAGGCGTAGCCGCACCAGACGCGGCCGAGCAAGGTGGTGGCGAAGAAGATGCCGAATGCACCGATGATCAGGAGGCCGGTCAGGTAATAGACCTCCTGCGGCCAGATCTCGATCCAGAAGAAGTAGGCGCGCCGGCCCACCATGTCGACCAGCACGGCCTGATCCGGAATGCCCGGCCCGCGTTCCCAGCGCAGCCAGGGCGTGACGTAGTAGATGCCCAGCAGGACCACCAGCGCCAGCCACTTCAGCCGGCGGAACCGGCCGTGGACGTCGGCGGGATAGACCTTGGGGCGCTGGATGAACCACCGCTGGCCCGGCTCTTCCTCATGGTGGGGGATGTCGGGGGAGGGGGCGTGCGAGGTGAGGGACATGGCGGGCTCCCTTCGGCGTGTGGCCTTACGAGTGCGCGATGCGTGTGCGCGACGGCCAACCTAGCCCCTCCTTTATAAGCCATCGGTGATGTAGTCACACTGCGTCACATCAATCGCCTGCCCAAATGCCCCCTTACACCGTCTCCCCACGCAGCTCGGCCAGACCGTCCTCATAGGCGCGGTCGAACAGCGATTCCAAACGGGCGTCGGTGCCGCGCAGGCCGGCGACGACGGCGTGCGCCCATTCGAAATACTCGATCTTGCGGTCCAGCGGCCAGTCGGCGGGCGGGCTGTAGGCCATGGAGCGCAGGTTCGACACCTTGTCGGCCAGCTTCACCAGCTTCGCGCGGGAGGACGCGGTGGGGGCCGTGTCGATCTGCCGCTGCTTGCGCTCGGCCTTGCGCAGGCGCTTGTCGTCGGTGGTCTCGGCCACCACGCTGGCGACCTCCGCCCCGAAATGCTGTTCGATCTCCTCGTAGGAGGCGTCGGTGTCCTCCAGCGTGTCGTGCAGCAGGGCGGCGATCACGGCCACGGGGTCCTTGCCCTCCGTCGCCTCGGCGACGAGAAACGCCACCTCCGACAGGTGGTTGAGGTAGGGTTCGGCACGCACGCCCTTGCGGCGCTGGTCGATGTGCTTGTGCGCGGCGAATTCCAGCGCGCGGGCGAAGTCGAGGAGTGCGGTCATGGCGTTCCTGCCGGGTCGGCGCTACGATACGGATAAGGCAGGGGCGGAAGCCCCCAGGGGGAAGGCGGCATGTTCACGAATTTCTTCTTCGAACTGCGCAAGGCGGGCGTGCCGGTCTCGCTGAACGAGTACCTGACGCTCATGGAGGCCATGAAGCGCGGCGTCGCCGCCTTCCGCGTCGATGACTTCTATTACCTCAGCCGGGCCTGTCTGGTGAAGGACGAGCGCAATCTGGACCGCTTCGACCGCGTGTTCGGCCAGACCTTCAAAGGCCTTGCCGCGGAAGGCGGGGAGGTGGGCGACGAGATTCCCGTCGTCGACCTGCCCGAGGAATGGCTGCGCAAGTTGGCGGAGCGCTTCCTGACCGACAAGGAGAAGGCGCAGATCCAGGCGCTGGGCGGCTGGCAGAAGCTGATGGAGACGCTGGCCCAGCGGCTGGCGGAGCAGAAGGGCCGGCACCAGGGCGGCTCCAAATGGATCGGCACGGCCGGCACCTCGCCCTTCGGCGCCTACGGCTACAACCCGGAGGGCGTGCGCATCGGTCAGGCGGAATCCCGCAGCCGCCGGGCCGTGAAGGTGTGGGACAAGCGAGAGTTCAAGAACCTGGACGATCAGGTCGAACTCGGCACCCGCAACATCAAGGTGGCCCTGCGCCGCCTGCGCAAGTTCGCCCGCACCGGTGCGACCAGCGAGCTGGACCTGCCCGGCACCATCCGCGCCACGGCCAACAACGCCGGCTGGCTGGACCTGCAAATGGTGCCGGAGCGGCACAACGCCGTGAAGGTGCTGCTGTTCCTGGACATCGGCGGCTCCATGGACGACCACATCCGCCTCGTCGAGGAGCTGTTCTCCGCCGCCCGGACGGAGTTCAAGCATCTGGAGCACTTCTACTTCCACAACTGCGTCTACGAGAGCGTCTGGCGCGACAACCGCCGCCGGCACGAGGAACGCACCTCCACCTGGGACGTGCTGCACACCTATCCCGCCGACTACAAGCTGGTCTTCGTCGGCGACGCCGCCATGAGCCCCTACGAGATCGTCTACGCCGGCGGCAGCGTCGAGCACTGGAACGAGGAACCGGGGCAGATGTGGATGCAGCGCCTGCTGTCCGTCTACAGCAAGGCCGTCTGGCTGAACCCCACCCCGGAACGCGCCTGGGGCTACACCGAGAGCACCCGCATCCTGCAACGCCTCATGGGCGGCCGGATGTTCCCCCTGACGCTGGAAGGGCTGGATGGGGCGATGCGGGAGCTGGTGCGGTGATTCCCGCAACGGCAAAGCCGATGCCTCGCTACAGAGGTGCTGAGGCATAAAGAGCCTTCTCCAAGTTCATGGCGACATGCCGGCGCAGGCCGGGCTGTCTTCCTTCTGGATGCAACGGAGGAGGTTGGAGCCGTCGTGGGCTTGGTTTGGTTGGCGCGCGAACAACTTTTGGTTTAGGATGCCCTACCGATGAGCGCACGGTGGACTCCGAGAGAATTTCGATGTCCAAGGAAAAAAGAGAGACGTCGTCAAGAGTCCTGCGAAATTCCACTATGGAACTGCGTCGCAGCAGGGAAGACAGTGGTCCAAGGCACGACAGAAACACGCGCCTCAATTCCCGGCTGAAAGAAGAGGAGCGTGACCGGGATAGAAGCGAACGCGGCAAATCTCCGTCCAAGAACGGGCCGTCTTACGTGATCGTGCGCGGACGAAAGAAAAAGGTGTGCAAGTCGGCACGGCCGAATTTCAGCACGGCGTTCCGCGCGGAGTTTTGGAAGCCATCGGCCGACCATGGTCACATCTGTGCCATCTGCGGCACGCTCATCCCGAGGGCGACGCCGCAGGATAAGAAAAATCGAGGGATCGACCACCGGGTCGACTGGCACACGTACATCCTTCGCCATGTCGATCCCGTCGACTGCTGTTACGGCGGCCTCCACTGGGAGGTCTGGATTGAGGATGAGGTTGTCGAGGCTTACTGCGATACCGACAATTTGCAGCCAAGCCACAAGGCCTGCAACAGCAGCAAGAACGGGCCAAAAAGCTACGACAAATTCAAATCCTCGAAGAAAAACCCTCTGGTGCGGTGCGATGGGACCTGCAAATTGCCGAAAGGTTGTGACTGACCGCTTGTTCAAAGCATCGCAGGCTCCACGCCGCCGACATTCTCGTCAGCGGGCATCGCGCACGGCTCACACGGTGGGAATGGTGCCGCCGTCGATGACGTATTCGGTGCCGGTTATCGAGTTGGCGCGATCGGAGGCGAGGAAGGCGATCAGGTTGGCAACCTCCTCCGGCTTCGATGGCCGGCCGATCGGGATGCCGCCGATCGAGTCCATGATGATCCGCTTGCCGCCTTCATAATCGGTGCCGGCGTCCTTCGCGAGCCGCTCGGCCAACCGCACCGCCGCCTCGGTTTCAATCCAGCCGGGCGAGACGCGCACCACACGCACCCCCTTGGGCGAGACATCCTTCGAGAGGCTCTTGCTGTAGGTCGAGAGCGCGGCTTTCGCGGCGGCATAGGCTGTCGTCGCCTCCGGCAACGGCAGCACGCGCTGTATGGAGGTGACATGGATGACGACGCCGCGGCCCTGTGCCACCATCGCGGGCACGAGTTCGCGGTCGAGCCTGACGGCGGGCATCAAATTGAGATCGAGTTCCTTGCTCCATTCCCTGTCGCTCAACGCCGCGAAGCCGCCCGCCGGGGCGGACGAGCCGCCGAGCATGTGAACGATGACATCGACCCCGCCCAAGCGTTCGCGTGCAGCGGCGGCGAGCGCGGCGCAGCCTTCCGGGGCCGTCAGGTCCGCGGTGACGAACATATCCTCGCAGAGCGTGTCCGGCCGGGAGCGTGCTGCCGTCAGCACGCGCGCGCCGAGTTCGCGGAACAGCGCGACGGTGGCTGCGCCCGCACCGCGCGTGCCTGAGGTGATGAGTGCGCGCTTGCCTTCGAGACTGATGAACGCGGTCATGCGGTTATCTCCAAGCTGGTGATCTGGTCGCCCTTGACCCGAAACGCAAAAATCATAGTGGCGGGGCTGCCTGGGAATTGCCCGGTTACTCTGGCAAAAACCTTGGTGACATCGTCCGTTTGACTGGTTTCAAGCGGCTCGACCGTGTGCTGGTACTTGGCCTTCGTTGCGTGCCACCACGCATGAATGGCTTGGCGGCCGGCATGGGACTGACCCTCATCCCTGACAACGGCGTCGGCCACGAAGGCATTGATCAGAGCCGCGCCATCGCCCCGGCTGTCCGCGTCGAAATAGGCTTGGATCGGTGAAGGTGGATTCATTCCACTATTCCTCCTGGTCGGGGTCGCCTTGTCCTTCCCAATGTGAAGGTAGACGTCCGTTTCGATAATCGGGATAAAACGGGATGTAGAATTTCAGATATTGGGACGATGTATCGGCCTGAACTGAACGATCTCGATGCAGTCATCGCCATTGCGCGCAGGGGGTCGTTTCGCGCTGCGGCGCTCGATCTGGATATGTCGACGACCGCGCTCAGCAACGCGATCGGAAAGCTGGAAGCAGACCTTGGCGTCCGCCTGTTCAATCGGACGACGCGCAGCGTCTCGCTCACCGATGCGGGGCGGGTGTTCGTCGAACAGGTTGGCCCGGCGTTGCAGGACATTCACGGCGCCATGGACGCCGTGCGGTCGCAGCAGACGACTCCGTCGGGCACGCTTCGCATCAACGCTTTTGCCACGGCGGCGCGCGAGATCCTCTCGCCGCTGGTGCTGGAGTTCCTCCGCCGCAATCCGCAAGTGCATGTCGATCTCGTCACCGAAGGACGACTGGTTGACATCGTCGCCGAGGGATTCGACCTTGGTGTGCGGGTGGCCGACCTCGTGCCCAGCGACATGATCGCGATTTCCCTGGGCCGTCCCCAGTGCTATGCCATCGTCGGTTCGCCGGCCTATTTCGAGAAGCATGACCGGCCGCGTGTCCCGCCTGACCTCCTCAACCACCCGTGCATCCGTGTCCGTCTGCCGAACGGAGCCCTGTATCGGTGGCAACTTGAGAAAGACGGACAGACGGCTCAGATCGACGTGAACGGACCGATCACCTTGGACGAGGCCAGCCTTGCACGGATCGCTGTGCTGGAAGGCATCGGTCTCGGCTTCTTCATGGAGCAGAACGTGCGGGCCGACATTGAAGCGGGCCGTCTCGTTCGTGTGCTGGAGGACTGGACGCCGCCGCGTGCCGGGCTCTGCCTCTACTATCCCGGACGGCGCAACCCCTCGGCCGCCCTCAAGGCGTTCATCGGCCTCGCCCGCGAACTCGGTGCAAAGTCAGGACCGTAATGGCGATCCGCGCCCATGCGGCATCACGGCGGTTCAGGCCGTCCGGATCCCGGCTCCGTTTCGCCCGGTGAGCGGGGTCCGAGCGTATCGGGCGTGGGCCATGCAATGGCTCCGCTAAAGCTCGTTCGCATACGAAAGATCAGGGCTGGATATTTTTGTTTCGCTAAGATTGAAAATTGTTGCGCGTCTATAGTTTAAACCTGCTTTAACTTTTCGATGCCGCCGCGCAACATTGGAGGAGTTTTTATACGTACACGGTGCTTTGTTGCTTGCATGCGCAACTGTCTGCGCAAAAGCATGGCCCCCAATCCGTCACCACAACAACGACGAGGGATAAGGGTTATGGGGTCCGTTCTCGCGCGCATGAGCATCAGCGCCAAGATCAACAGCGTGGTCGGGACGCTGGCCGTGATCGCCGCGGCCATCGGGGTGCTCGGCTTCTATGGGATGCAGACCTACGACGATAAGGTCGACGATATCCAGAACTGGTCTCAGCGCGCGGTCATCGGCGAGCAGGTGAACGGCCTCATCTACAAGATTGTCATGGACAGCCGCGGCATCTACGCCTCGGATTCCAAGGAGGATGCGGCCCCCTACGTGAAGGGCATCCGCAACTCGATGGAGACCATGGACCGGCTGCTGGGCGGGTGGGAAAAGCTGCTGCCGGCCGAGGTGAAGGGCGAGTTCCAGGCCATGCGCCGGGATGCCCAGACCTTCATCGAGCACCGCAACGAGGTCGCCCGCCTCGGTGCGGAGGGCGATATCCAGAAGGCGCGGCAGGTCGGCGACACGACGGAAGGGCGGGCGATCCGCACCAAGCTGGGGCAGACGGTCGAGGCCGCGTCCCAGAAGAACATCCAGGGCATCCAGCAGGCCAACGACCAGCTGGGTGAGTTCAACCGTATGATGGCGACACTGATGCTCATCGTCGGCATCGGCGGCGGCCTGGGCGCTCTGCTGCTCAGCGTGCTGGTCTCCCGCGCCGGGATCTCCCGTCCCATCGCCCAGACCACGGACGTCATGTCCCGCCTCGCCACCGGCGACACCTCCGTCGCCATCCCCGGCCTGGAGCGCGGCGACGAGATCGGCGGCATGGCGCGTGCCCTGGAGGTGTTCAAGCAGAACGCCATCGACCGCGACCGCATGATGGCCGCCGAGGAGGAGGAGCGCCGCGTCAAGGAACAGCGCAGCCACGAGGTGGAGCAGCTGGTGCAGTCGTTCGACCAGAGCGTCTCGGGCATTCTGCGCACCGTCGCCTCCGCCGCCACGGAGCTGGAGGCGACCGCCCAGAGCATGCTGACCACCGCCGACCAGACCAAGGGGCAGGCGGCCAGCACCGCGGCGGCGGCCGAGCAGGCCTCCGTCAACGTGCAGACCGTCGCGGCGGCGACCAACCAGCTCACCGCCTCCATCACCGAGATCGGCGGACAGGTGTCGCGCTCGACCAACATCGCCAGCGTCGCCGTCAGCGAGGCGCAGCAGACCAACGAACGCGTGCAGGGGCTGGTGGCGCAGGCCCAGCGGATCGGCGACGTGGTCAAGCTGATCACCGACATCGCCAGCCAGACGAACCTGCTGGCGCTGAACGCCACCATCGAGGCCGCGCGGGCGGGCGAGGCCGGCAAGGGCTTCGCCGTCGTGGCCAGCGAGGTGAAGAACCTCGCCAACCAGACGGCCAAGGCGACCGACGAGATCGCCAGCCAGATCGCCTCGATGCAGGAGGCGACCAGCGGCGCCGCCTCGGCCATCAACGGCATCGGCGACACGATCGGCACGATCAACGAGATCGCGACCATCATCGCCTCCGCCATCGAGGAGCAGGGCTCGGCCACCGGCGAGATTGCCCGCAACGTGCAGGAAGCCGCCCGCGGCACCCATCTGGTGACCACCAACATCACCGAGGTGAGCGACGGCGCCACCCAGACCGGTTCCGCCGCCACCCAGGTGCTGGGCGCGGCCGGGGAACTGTCCCGCCAGTCGGAAAGCCTGCGGGCGGAGGTGGAGCGCTTCCTGGCCGGCATCCGCGCGGCCTGACGTGGGGGGCCGGCGGCGGGGGCGCGTCACCCCGCCGCCGGTCGGGTCCGGACCGCGCTTGTTGAACTTAGGACCGTCTTTCGACTAGGGTCGCGCGTTCCCCTAGGAGTGTGTGGATGCGCGAAGTCACCCCCATCACGGTCGCCCGCGGCGACGGCATCGGCCCGGAGATCACGGACGCCGTGCTCTATGTGATGGACGCGGCCGGCGCCCGCCTGAAGGTGGAAGAGGTGCCGGCAGGGGAGGTCGTCTACCGCCGCGGCCACGCCGGGGGGCTCGACGCCGCGGGGTGGAGTTCCATCCGCCGCACCCGCGTCTTTTTGAAGGGGCCGATCACCACGCCCCAGGGCTATGGCAACAAGTCGCTGAACGTCACCGCGCGCACCACGCTGGGGCTGTTCGCCAACGTCCGGCCCTGCGTCGCCTACCACCCCTATGTCCGCTCGCGCCACTCGCGCATGGACGTGGTCATCATCCGGGAAAACGAGGAAGATCTCTACGCCGGCATCGAGCACCGGCAGACCGACGACGTGATCCAGTCAGTGAAGCTGATCTCGCGGCCGGGGTCGGAGCGCATCGTGCGCTATGCCTTCGACTACGCCCGCGCCAACCACCGGCGCAAGGTGACGGCTTTCGTCAAGGACAACGTCATGAAGATGACGGATGGCCTGTTCCTGAAGATCTTCCACGAGATCGCCGCCGAGTATCCGGAGATCAAGGCCGATCACATGATCGTGGACATCGGCGCCGCCCGGCTGGCCGACCAGCCGGAGCGGTTCGACGTCATCGTGACGCTGAACCTGTACGGCGACATCGTCTCCGACATCGCGGCGCAGATCACCGGGTCGGTCGGGCTGGCGGGCTCCGGCAACGTCGGCGACGCCTGCGCCATGTTCGAGGCCATCCACGGCTCCGCCCCCATGATCGCGGGGCAGGGGATCGCCAACCCCTCCGGCCTGCTGATGGCGGCCGTGATGATGCTGGTCCACATCGGGCAGGGCGACGTTGCCGCCCGCATCCACAACGCCTGGCTCAAGACCATCGAGGACGGCATCCACACGGTGGACATCTTCGCCCGTGGGGTCAGCCGTCGCCGGGTCGGCACCCAGGCCTTCGCCCAGGCGGTGGTGGAGCGGCTGGGCCAGATGCCCGTGACGCTGCCCAGCGTCGGCTACGCCGTCACCGCCCGCCCGGCTTACGAGGCCGGCGTGCGCCTCTCCCCCCGCCGCACCGCGCTGAAGGAGCTGGTCGGGGTCGATGTGTTCCTGCACTGGCCGGGCGGTAGCCCGGACGAGCTGGCCGGGCTGGTGCAGCCGCTGGCCACCCCGGCGCTCACGCTGGCCAGCATCTCCAACCGTTCGCAGAAGGTCTGGCCGGACGGCAACGCCGACGTCTTCTACACCGACCATTGGCGCTGCCGCTTCACCTCCCACGACGGCGCCATCGTCACCCACGCCGACATCGTGGAACTGCTGGGCCGGCTCGCCAGGGGCGGACTGGACTTCACCCAGACGGAGAACCTCTGCAACTTCGACGGTAAATCCGGCTTTTCGGCGGCGTAACCCGCGAAGCGGTGGAATAATCGTCCCCAACGGAGCGTCCTGAAGGGCAGGACGTCCTTCGCCGGGAGCGCACCCATGCCGCCGCCCAATCCACCCGCCGATCCGCCTGCGGGCGGTCCGGTCGATGACCGGGCCATTGCCGCCCAAGCCATAGCAGCCCAGGTGGCCAATCACGTGCCGCGCCTGCGCCGCTACGCCGCGGCGCTGGTCGGCAATCTGGCCGATGCCGACGACCTCGTGCAGGACTGCGTGGAAAAGGCGCTGGCCAACCGGCACGCGCTGCGCGACGTCTCCCGGCTTGGCGGGTGGCTGCTGTCGATCCTGCACAACCTGCACATCTCCGGTCTGCGCTGGCGGCAGCGGCGTGGGGCGGAGGTGCCGGTGGACGACTTCGCCGACGATCTGGCGCTCAGCGCCGAGCCCGGCGACCGCGGCGAGGTGCGGGACTTCGTCCGCGCTTTCGCCCAACTGTCGGAAGAACACCGGACCGTGCTGCTGCTGACCGGCCTGGAGGGGCTGTCTTACCGCGAGGTGGCGGAGGTGCTGGAGGTGCCGATCGGCACCGTCATGTCCCGGCTGGCCCGCGCGCGGGAACGGCTGCGCGTCCTGCTGGACGGCGGCTCGGAGCAGGTGGTGAGGAGGATCAAGTGATGAGCACCGGGAATGGAGCAGGGAAGGAGGCCCCCGTGACCGAGGCCGACCTGCACGCCTGGCTGGACGGCGAACTGGCCGAGGAACGTCTGCCGGAGATCGAACGCCACCTCGCCGACAACCCCGATCTGGCCCGCCGGTTCGAACGCTACCGTGCCCAGCGGGCGATGCTCGGTCGCGCCTTCGGCCCACTGATCGACCGCCCCCTGCCGAATGCGCTGAAGCCGCCCTACACCGAGTCGGCCCGATCCGGTCATCGCCGCAGGCGGCTCTGGGTGCTGGCGCTCGCGGCCTCGCTTCTGCTGTTCCTGACCGGCGGGGCCACCGGCTGGCTGGTGCGCGACTGGACCGGCGGCAGTTCCGGCGGGGCCGCTGCCTTCGTCGCCGACGCCGTTTCCGCCCATCGCGTCTTCGTGGCGGAGGTCCGCCACCCCGTCGAGGTCGGCGCCGACCAGGAGGCACATCTTGTGGCCTGGCTGTCCAAGCGGCTGGGCAAGACGCTGCGGGCGCCGCGCCTTGCCAGGTACGGATACGATCTGGTGGGTGGGCGCCTGCTGTCCGACGCCCAGGGGCCGGCGGCCCAACTGATGTACCAGGATGCGGCGGGTCGCCGCATCACGCTGTATGTCCGGCCGTCCTCGAACGGGTCCGACACGTCCTTCCGCTTTGCCCAGGACGGCAACGTTCAAGCTTTTTACTGGCGGGACAATGGCTTGGCGTGGGCTGTTTCGGGTGACCTCGACCGCGTCACCCTTTCGAGTATAGCCGAGGAGGTGTATGGAGCGTTGAACTCATAAGACCCACAGACTTATGCACAGGAATGTTGCTCAAGCCCCCTATCCCTCAAAGTCGCCATCTGGTAGGTTTGCACCTGCTTGGCACAAAATATTGCGCCTTATGGAAAACGGCCGTCTGGCCGAAAGGTATATTGGTTAACCAGGGCACCGGTTACCGGACCACGGGAGACAGGGGATGAGTTGGACGGACGAACGAGTTCAGCAGCTGAAGGACCTCTGGGGCCAGGGCCTGAGCGCGAGTGAAATCGCGGACATCCTGGGAGACATCACCCGCAACGCCGTAATCGGAAAGGCACACCGTCTGGGCCTGTCGGGCCGGCCTTCGCCGATCAAGAAGAAGCCCACCCGTGGCGCGACGATCCTCGCCCTGACCGAGCGCATGTGCAAGTGGCCGGTCGGCGACCCGAAGCATCAGGACTTCCATTTCTGCGGCAAGCCCTCGCTGCCGGGCCTGCCTTATTGCGCGGAACACGCCGCCGTGGCCTACCAGCCGGCGTCCTCCGGCAAGAAGCGCGACGAAGACCGCAGCATCGGCGCGGCCTGACCGGTTCCGCCTGTTTCCGGGATCCGGGCGTTCCGATCACGAGCGCCCGGCCGGCCGCGTCCTCCCCGGAATGAGGGGATGTTTTCAAATCAGACCGGCACCGCCTTGATGGCCGACCACGTGCCGGCGACCAACGCCACCGACACGCCCGTCGCAACGGCGCCCAGCCCGAGCCCGGCCGCCACGGCCAGCCCATCCCGAGCGATCAGCCCCAGCGCGATCACCAGCACCGCCAGCCCCGGCAAGGTGTTTCCGAAAGGAATGGGCAGGGCAATCAGCACCCCCATCACCAGCACGAAGACGCCCAGCGGCCGCAACACACCCGCGCGCGTCATCGACGGATAGCGCGTCCGCAGGGTCCGTTCGATCCGCTCGATCAGCGGGGTGCCTTTCTCGACGATCTTGTCCAAGGCGTTGCGGGGCACGCGGCGCCGACCGAGCCAATGGGGCATCTGCAACTGGTCGCGCCCCAGGATCATCTGCACCGCGACCAGGGCCAGCACCGTGCCGAACAGGAAGCCTGCGGGAATGCCGGGCGTCGGCACGATGGCCGGAACCGCCAGTGCCAGCAGCAGGAAGCCCGGCGCACGATCGCCGAGATGGCCGAACACCTCGCCCAGCGTCGGCTTTTCCCCCGTCATCCGCTCGCGCAGGCGCTTCAGCTGTGCGGATGCGTGATTCCGATCCCTGCTGTCCCGGTCCTTCCCGTCCATACCCTTTTCCCAACCGTTCCGGTGGCGTGGATGTGGTGCCGCGACACGGGTCGGGAAAGGGGCTGTCCGGAAAGGTACGAAGCCGTCAGTAGTCCTGCACGTCGTGCTTCAGGTTTACGAGGCGGCCGCTCAGCAGCGACAGCATCAGTTGCACCACCATCTCGTGGACAATCAGTGTGTGGTGGTTGCCGCTGTCCTGCATGTGCTGGCGCAGCGCCTCGCGCACCTTGGCGACGCCGGTAACGTCGATCAGAACATCCACGGTCTCGCCGAGCCGCGCGAGGTCCATGAAATCGGTCGTGGTGGTCACGCCCCGGGCGCGGGCAAGCCGCATGCCCGGCGCGTCGGCGTCCAGATCGGCCACGCCCAGCAGGTTCACGAAGGGGGCGTCCATCAGCTTTTCCAGCAGGGGCGTTCCGGTTTCGCCGGCGCCGATCACGGCGATGCGGAAGGTGTCCTTGGCCATTGGGTGTTCTCGAAGTTTGGTTCTGTGTTGGGGTGTGCGGAGGCAAGAAAAAAGCGGGGAGCCGAAGCTCCCCGCCGCAACCTTACATCGACACACATCCCGTTTGACCGGGACGAGGCGTCGCACCTGGCTTTTTGTTACGCCCAGGCGGCCATCTTCTTCTGCAAGTTCTCGTCCAGCTTGTCGAGGAACTGCTTGGTGGTCAGCCAGGGCTGCTCCGGACCGATGAGGATGGCGAGGTCCTTGGTCATGAAGCCGGACTCGACGGTCTCGACGCAGACGCGCTCCAGCGTCTGGGCGAACTTGACGACGTCTGGGGTGTTGTCGAACTTGCCGCGGTAGGCGAGGCCCTGCGTCCAGGCGTAGATCGACGCGATCGGGTTGGTCGACGTCTCCTTGCCCTTCTGGTGCTCGCGGTAGTGGCGGGTCACCGTGCCGTGGGCGGCCTCGGCCTCGACGGTCTTGCCGTCCGGCGTAATCAGCACCGAGG
>Ga0065721_10049271_pt1 | contig 39586 bp, 34 predicted proteins | sample Mesricmetagenome_FD_59108 | JGI IMG/M metagenome (GOLD analysis project Ga0065721, IMG submission 59108) | Mesophilic microbial community from rice straw/compost enrichment Sample: eDNA_1 v2 (version 2) | ecosystem: Engineered > Solid waste > Grass > Composting > Bioreactor | place: USA: Davis... | reverse complement strand
TCGACTTATTCTCCTTCAGAATTTCCAGTACGATTTGGGCTTTTTGTTCAGGCGTGAACTTCCGTCTCAACGTTACCATACAACTAAGAATCTCCTTTTTTGCTGTCCGATTTTCTTAGTCCATTATAATGTGTGCAAGTTCATGCACGACCTAAGCAGTCGAGACTGATTTGCTGCCGGTCCGTCCGCAGACCGTTGACGCCGAACGCAGAACATGGAAATATTGGCAGTATACCGAATCGTGGAGGAAATCTTATATGCACTTGAATTTGGAGCTGGTCGGCAGGGGACAAACTGCGGAAGTGTATGCCTGGGGCGAACATGAGGTGCTGAAGCTGTTTTATCGCAGCGAGGAGGCGGAGCACGAATATCGGAACGCGCTGCTCGTCGGGGAACTGAACGTTCGCTGCCCGCGCGTTACGGAACTGCGGACTTACGGAGACCGCCGAGGCATCGTGTACGAACGAATCGACGGGCCGACGATGCTGGAGAAAATTGAACCGGCGGAAGCGAGCCTGGAAAGGCATGCGGTACTGATGGCGGAGCTGCAGGCCGAGCTGCATCAATTGGGTTGCCCGTATCCGGCGAATATGCGGGCAGAGCTGCGCCGCCGGCTGGAATGGGCCGAGCCGCTGTCCGCCCAAGGCAAACGGGAGATTCAACGTCTGCTGGACGAGATGCCGGACGGCAGCCGATTGTGCCACTTCGATCTGCATCCCGGCAATATTATGCTGTCGAAGAACGGTCCGGTGCTGATCGATTGGAACAATGCGCTGGTCGGCGATCCCGCCGCCGATGCCGCACGCACGGCGATGATGCTGAATTCGACCTCGATGCCGCCGGATGCGCCGGAATGGGTCCGAAACATGGAAAAGCGCAAAAGATTCCATGATCTGTACCTGGCGGAGTATCAGCGCATCAGCGGGGCAGCGGTACACGACATTGAAGTGTGGATGGCTCCGAATCTGGCCGTGCGTCTGACGGAACTCGGCGGCGCGGAGCGGGATGAAATTGTGCGCAAGCTGGGGGATTGCGGAATCGTTTAACGAACCGGGCACGCAATCGCTCTATTTTCCATGACTGCAAAAAAAGAATGGCGGGGGAGCCTGGCAATCGTTGCAGTTAGCAAAAGGGAAAGGGAGCTGATACGCACTGACCTTGGCCGCTGACCCGCACTGCTTTAGCTAAGCGTCATATACATCGCAATCGCGCTTCTGTCCGGATCGTCCGGAAGGCGAAGCCGCCCATGCTCCAGCGCCCAGCGCAGCACGGCCATCCGCGCCGCATACAGCTGCTGTCCGGCCACGAACTTCAGCTGATCTTGCAGCCGCCCCGGCGTTCCTTTGCCGATGACCGCATAATTGAACAAATATAATTCGTTCATCAGCTCGACGAGCCGATTCAATAACCCGCCTCCGCGCTCGTCCGCCTCGAGCGTCATTTGCCATTCGTCCAATTGCCGGGTGTTGAAGACCGGGAACGCAGTCTCAATCTCCCCGTCATCGGTGCGGAGGAATCCCCTGCTAACCAGATCCCGGACGACAGTATGCTCATGGGCGCTCAACGCGTCCAGCTTGCGTCCTTCCTTGATGACATCGGCGACCAGCTGAACCTCGTGGGCTTGCAAATGGCCGATCCGGTTCCAGAGCCGGTGCATATCGAGCCGATATGTCGCAAAGCGGGCATGTTCGTGCCCGTACCCGTCATGGCTCATCAGCAGAGAATAAGGCAGCTCGACCTCTTCCCTTCCGGTCATGTCCCAGGCGCCGTCGCGCGGACGCTTCGTGTAGTTGTTCGGAATGCCGAACTGATTGCTTGTCTTGTTAATGACGAAATCCGCAGCCAGCGGTATATACGTCCAGTACAGCTCTTCTTTCTCGCGTTGATTTCCCGGAATGCCGCCCAATCCAACGCGATCCCACGCATAATCGAGCAATTCCAGCATAAGCGGGGCAAACCGTTCGTTCAGTTGCGTCAGCCTCTCAAAGGCAGCGAGCTGCATGCCTTTGTCCACAATAATGAAATCGGTCTCGTAACGGTCTTCCGCCAATTGCTTCAGCAGGGTGCCGTCGACAAGGAGCCGCACTTCTTCCTCCATATACGGCCTGGAAATGCCAAGCTCCATGCACAATTCTTCCATCGACATCGGATTTCGGTAGGCGGCCAGTAATATATTTTTTGGAATCAGCCGCTGCAGCAAGCTCCAAGGACTGCCGTCCCAGCCATCGTTGCCGCTTTTCGAAAAATGAACGTTTTCTGCCAAAAAGCTTCTTTGCCCAGCTTCTCTCGCCATGCTCATACCCTCCTTCAAATTTTTGCGCGACTCGTGCAGCTTGCGTTTGACCGTGCCAACAGGCAGACCGAGGCGCTTCGCGATATCCGCGATCCGTTCGCCGTTCATGTAATAAGCGACCGTAATTTCGCGGTAGCTGGAGGAGAGCAGGGACAGCTCCCTTCTCAGCGCGCGCAAGCTCTCGTCGCGAATGACGGCGTCTTCGACGGACAAGCCTTCATCCGTCAGGACGGACCAGAAATCGTCGCCCCCCAGCAGCTGCCGCTCCCGGTTGCGGCTTTGCCGGGCGCACCATTTGGCGTACCGGTTGCGGGCAATCGCCCACAGCCAATGCTCGAACTGCTTTGGCTCATGGCCTCTGGCCAGACCGGTAAGCGTCTCTACGGCAATTTCCTGCGCAAGCTCCTCGGCCTCCGTTTTGCTGCCCGTCTTTTTGAGACAGTAGAAATACAGTTTCTCCAGATATGCTTCCCTGACTAATTCTGCACGGTTAATGGGCATGGATTTCACCCGCCTTTCAAGTAAATAGTGTCGGAAGCTTGCAAACGGTTCGCCGGAAACATTTTATTGGAAAAAAACGTTAAGTTCTTATATCGGATAAAAGGAGATGTGCCTAAAGATGAGTCACGGCAACCGCTTGAAGTGGAGCTTGATCGTTACGCACGGCTTGGCAGCTGTTAGCCGGGCGCTTCCGGCATCGCTCTTGCTCTGTTCCGTCTTTGCAATTATCGGTTGTTCGAATGAAACGCTGGAGCCTCCGGCGGCCCCAACCGATCCGTGCGGACTTGTTCTGGACGCGGAGTTTCCGGAATATGCCCGGGCGGGAACGCTGAAAGGCGTACATGCCGGAATCGGCGATGCGGTTTCCCGGTTTAAATCGGCATACGGAGAACCGGAAGCGACCGGAGTCTATCAGACGAAATATGAGCAATACGGAAAATGTTTTGTGTTTCCGGACCAGGACCAGCGGGCCGGCTCGATCTTGGCCGCATTGGATCAACCTGCAGAACGGGTAAGAGCGATACTGGGCCCTCCTGCATCCGAAGGCAAGAGCGATGCGGGATGGGAAGAATACGTGCTGCAATACAGTTTCGGAGATTTCGACGTTTATGTCAATTACGAACGACCGGAATCGGCCGAAGGAAGTTTGCTGATCAAGAGGAGCGGCGGAAACGCGGAATAGTAAGCTGGCATGCAGCTTGCCGAGTGTCGTTCAAAAATAAATTCATTGCGTCGATGCGATATATCTTTTATAATTTTCGGTAATACGATATATCGTTATATAGGAGGACGCCATGAATGACAAGATGACCAGCTCGCAGAAGGAAGCGGGCGAATGAGCGGCGGTTTGCAGCCGCAAGGAGGACTCCGTCCCGGCCGAGGCATGGGAATGGGCCGGTTCGGAACGGGGGAGAAGGCTAAGCCCGGCAGCATCCGCGGCATGTTCTCCAATATATTGGAGCATGCCGCGAAGCAATGGAAGGCGGTCGCCGCGGCGTTCGTATGCATCGTCGCGGTGTCGCTGCTGGAATTTATCGTGCCGCAGCTGTCGAAGTATACGATTGACATTATGATTCCGAACAAACGCTTCGACCAGCTGCTTTATATTGGCGCGGGCGTCCTGGGAGCGGCCGCGGCGCTTGGCGTGCTGCGCTTTTTCAGCGCGTCGCTGATGGCGGCGATCGGCCAGAAGGTGCTCTATCGGCTTCGCAACGATTTGTACCGTCATATGCAGCGGCTGGATGTCTCGTTTTTCGACCGTAACCGTACGGGCGATCTGATGTCGCGCGTGACGAACGACGTCAGCATTTTGCAGCAGCTTATCTCGTCGAGCATGATGCAGCTGTTTACCGACTTCTTTACGTTTGCCGCCATCGCGGTTTATATGCTCTGGATCGACTGGCGGCTGACGCTGCTGCTGTTGGCGACGTTCCCGTTTATGATCATGACGACCCGGCTGTTCGGCAAGCGGATGCGCTCTTCGTTCCGCAAGGTGCAGGAATCGATTGCCGACGTCAGCGACCATTTGCAAAATTCGTTGACCGGCATCCGGCTGATCAAGTCGTTCGCCACCGAAGACTACGAATCCGAACGGTTTTCCGAGCGCACGAAGGCGAATATGGACGCGAACATCCAGGTCGTCCGTTTGCGCGCCGCCTACGAGCCGATTATCGATTTTCTTAATTTTCTCGGCTTGGCCATTGTGCTTGTTTTCGGTGCCTGGCTGTCGATGCGCGGCGAAATGTCGGTCGGCACCATCGTCGCTTTTATTGCTTATTTGCGCCTGCTGCAAAATCCGGTCCGCCACTTCAGCCGGATCATCAATACGATTCAGCAAGCCGCGGCCGCTTACGAGCGCATTATGGAAGTGATGAATACAAAGGCGGACATTGCAGACAAGGACGATGCCGTCGATTTGCCGCCCGCCAAAGGGCATATCGTCTTTCGCAACGTCGATTTCGCTTATCCGAACGATACGACGGTGCTGTCGCGGTTCAATTTGGAGCTGGTGCCGGGCAAAATAACGGCTTTGGTCGGTTCGTCGGGGTCGGGCAAGACGACGATCGCGCATCTCATTCCGCGTTTTTACGATGTTCAATCGGGAACAATTACGATCGACGGCCATGCGGTGACGGAAGTCACGTTGTCCTCGCTGCGGGAGCAGATCGGCATCGTCTCGCAGGATATCGTGCTGTTCAACGGAACGATCGGGGACAATATCCGCTACGGCAGCCCCGACGCGACGGATGAAGACGTGCAGGCCGCGGCGAAAGCGGCCAATGCGGACGGTTTTATTGCCTCGTTCCCTCACGGGTACGATACGCAAATTGGAGAAAGGGGCGTCAAGCTGTCCGGAGGCCAGAAGCAGCGCCTCTCGATCGCCAGGGCTATCTTGAAAAATCCAAGCATCATTATTCTCGACGAAGCGACGGCTTCCCTGGACACCGAGTCGGAGCAGCATATCCAGGAAGCGCTGGCGGAGCTTCTGAAGGGACGCACCTGCCTCGTCATCGCGCATCGGCTGTCGACCATCCGGCAAGCCGACTGCATTTACGTGCTGGAACAAGGCCGCATTGTCGAAAGCGGGACGCACGACGAGCTGATGGAGGCGCAGGGGCGCTACAGTCAGCTTTACGAGCTGCAGTTTCCGCAGCTGGATTCGATATCTTGAGGGGGCAACGAACATGAGAAATCCCGGCATATTTCTGATCACCGGAATTATGGCCAGCGGCAAGTCGACTGTCGCGCAGCTGCTGGCCGAACGATTCGAGAAGTCGGTTCATCTTCGGGGAGACATTTTCCGCAAAATGATTGTAAACGACCGCAGAGAGGTGCGGCCCGAAGCCGAAGAGGGAGAGCTGGACCAGCTGCGGCTTCGTTACCGGCTGGCCGCCCAAGCCGCCGACGCCTATTATCAAGAAGGATTTACCGTCATCGTCCAGGATGTGGTTGTCGGCCGCATGCTGAACGATATGGTGTCTTTTATACGGAGCCGTCCCTTCTACCTGGTCGTGCTGTGCCCGGATGCGGAAGCGGTCGCCGAGAGAGAGAAGAACCGCTCCAAGAAAGGGTACGGCATATGGACCGTGTCCGAATTGGACGGGGTATTGCGGCAGGAAACTCCCCGCATCGGGATGTGGCTGGATTCCACCGCTTTAACGCCCGAACAGACCGTGGATGAAATATGGCGGCGGGCGGAGAACGAAGCGCTCCTGTCCATCTAATCGATCGGCGGCTCATGCATAACGGCTGCGCAGCCTTAGCTCCGTTTCATCGGGGCTAAGGCTGTTTGCCGTGCCTCTTGAATTATGAAGAAAGACTCGCAGAAACTTCAAACATTCTTAAGATTTATGCTCCCTATCCTGACTAGAAATGCATTTTACAATTGAATTGCTGGAAATTTTATAGAACAATGGCGGAAGGGAGGCGAAAACATGTTGAACCAATACCGTGTTCTGGTTGTCGACGACGAGAAGGAAATTCGGGATGCGATAGAAATTTATTTGAAAAACGAGGGGATTGCGGTCGTTAAAGCGAAGGACGGCATCGAAGCGATCGAAGCGCTTAACGGGCAGGACATTCACCTTATTATATTGGATATTATGATGCCGAGGCAGGACGGGATAACGACCACCTTCAAAATTAGAGAGAAAAAAAACATTCCCATCATTATGCTGAGCGCAAAAAGCGAAGATACGGATAAAGTGTGGGGGCTTCAATCGGGAGCCGACGATTATGTCACGAAGCCGTTTAATCCGCTTGAGCTTATCGCGCGGATCAAGTCGCAGCTTCGCCGGTATGTCACGCTGGGCCGCTACGACGGCTTGCAGAAGGTCGTCAATTTGAACGGATTGACGCTGGACCCGTCCGCCAAAGAGGTTGCGGTTAACGGCGAACCCGTGAAGCTGACGCCCCTTGAATATAAAATCGTGGAGTTGTTGATGCTCCATGCGGGCCGCGTTTTTTCGATCAGCGAAATTTACGAGAGAGTATGGAAGGAACCGGGGTTCAACGCGGAAAATACGGTGGCCGTACATATTCGGAAAATCCGTGAAAAAATCGAAATCGATCCGAAAAATCCAAAACATTTGAAGGTGGTATGGGGGATTGGCTACAAGATGGAAAAGTAGATGGCTGCTCGTCGTATGGGCTCTTTTGCTCACCTGCGGCATCAACGGCATCCTGACGTTTTTTTTGATGGGAACCTCTTATTTCAAAAAGGATTATTTTCAAACGAACGATTTCCAGAATCAGCTGGGGCACTTTATCCATTATTTGAACATGTTTGAATGGAACGCTATGCCCAAGGAAGAGGTTAAGAAGCATGTGCCGGTCACTCCCGAGGAAATCGATGCCTACCGCTACCGGAACGGAGATTTGCTGGAGCAAGTATCGAATATTAAAAGCCAATACGAAAGCCGGATCGAGGCTGCGCTTAGTTCCGACAATAAAGAGATCGCGAACATTTATATGGCGGAACGGGATCGGATGATCGAGGACGTGACCAACCTGTTCAAGAGCGACGAATATGCGAGAACGAAGGTGGCGGAGGAGAAGGCAAAGCAAATCGACGACTATTACCGGGATTTGGAGCATATTCGGGCTGAATTTGCGACGTACAAAGAGACGTTTAAATATCGCTTGCGCGATGTCCGGACGGGTGAATACTACGCCAATGCGCCGGGTTCAGGCGAATCGGACACGGCATTGAAGGGCGAGGACATGATGCACATACAGCACTACCGGTCGTTGTCCGTCAGCGGTCCGCCCTCCTATTTCCTTCATCAATACAGCAGCCTGCTCGGATATGAAGGGAGAGAGCTGGAAGGACACATCGGCGTGGCGAAGTCGGCGCCGGTTAACGGACCCGTCCTTCAGAGCTACAACGATTATCGACTGAAGCAAACGGCCTTGCTTGTATATGCCGCCGTTACGGCGGCCGCCATCGGAGGCTGCTTTTACTTATTCAGGAGGCATCCGATCGCGAGCAAAGCGAAAATATCGACGAATTGTTCGAGCGTTTCAAGCGGGGAGATTCTTCCCGTCATACGGACGGCTCAGGCCTTGGCCTTGCGATAGCCAAATCGATCGTCGATTTGCACGATGGCCGGCTCGACTTGGAGATTGACGGGGATTTGTTCAAAGTGTCCGTCACGTTGCAAAGAGATAATCGTTGAACTCGCTGCCGCCTTGCATCGGCGTCAGCGCACGGGCAAGTCCCGCTTGTCAGCCGTTTCGGACGGCGGAGGGCGGGACTTGCTTATATTTTTTGAACGTGCGGCTGAAATAATAAATATCGTTGAAGCCGCAGGCCGACGCAATTTCGGTTACGGTCATCGGCGTCGTGCGCAGAAGATGGTCGGCCTTGTCCAGCCGGACGGAAGTAATATGCTCCGTAATCGTGCGGCCGCAAATATCCTTGAACAGCCGGCTGAAATGGTAGCGGCTCAGCCCGGCGATGGAAGCCAGCTGGTCGACGGTCAGCCCGTCCCGGTAATGCGCGTCGATATAAGCGAATACCGGCTCGAACCTCTGCACGTTTTTGAGCCGTTCGGCGTATTCGTCGCGGGACAGCACGGTAGCGACATGGCCCCGCAGCAGCAAGGCGAGCATCCGGTACAGCTCGGACTTGACGGCCAGCTCGTAGCCGAACTCCCGCGCGTTCAGCTCGCGGACAATCGCTTGCAGGCAATCGGCCGTCGCCTTGTCGTTCCGGATCAAATTGCGGAACAGCAGCCGGTTCTGCCGGATCGGTCCGATAAACTTCGTCTCCGCAGCGTCCGGCGAATGGCTGTGCAGCAAGGAAGGATCGAGAATGAGCGCATAGTAAAACAAATCCGGAGACAGGCAGGCGCCGTAATGCAGCTCGTTGCTGTTGGCGACGATCAGGTCGCCGGGCCGGGCGTGGATCGGTGCGGGGCCGCATTCGACGGCTGCTTCGCCGGAGACGATATAGATGAACTCAATATGCTCGTGCCAATGATGCGGAAACAGCACTTTGCCCGTTAAGCCGCAACGGACTTGATGCACCTTGATCGGAAAATGCGGGTCAGGCATGTCCATCGGTTCCCGCAGCGCCTCTTGTTTGTCCAGCATAGACTCGCGCTCCTTTGTCGCCGCACAATTGTACAAACAAACCGCACGGCTTTGCATGGCGTTCCGGTATGAACCCATTATAATACGGAAGTGAAGGCGGCGTAAGCGCAACTTGCGCAGAACGGCCGGCTGGGAGACGAATTCATTATTTGTGCGCGAAGGAGAGGCTGCAATTGAGAACGGTACGAATCGGCGTGATCGGCACAGGCTCCATTTCTTCCTTACATCTGGATTCTTATGCAAGCAACCCGCAGGCGGACGTATACGCGGTATGCGACCTGAACGAGGAGCGGGCGCGGAAGGCCGCGGACCAATACGGCGCTTCCCGCATTTATACGGATTACCGCGAGCTGCTGGCGGACCCGGCGGTCGACGCCGTCAGCGTTTGCACCTGGAACAATACGCATGCCGAGATCAGCATCGCCGCGCTGAAGGCTGGCAAGCATGTGCTCGTCGAGAAGCCGCTCAGCCGCACGGTCGAGGAAGCGCTGAACGTGCAGCGCGCGGTGCGCGAGTCGGGCAAGCTGCTGCAGGTCGGCTTCGTGCGCCGGTACGACGCCAACGCGCGGCTGCTGAAGTCGCTGGCGGATGCCGGCGAATTCGGCGACATCTATTACGCGAAAGCAAGCATGCTGCGCAGGCTGGGCAATCCCGGCGGCTGGTTCGCGGATATCGAGCGCTCCGGCGGCGGCCCGCTGATCGATATCGGCGTACACGTGATCGATCTGTGCTGGTATATGATGGGGCGGCCGAAGCCGGTATCGGTTAGCGCCAACGCCTACAACAAGCTGGGCAACCGGGCGAACGTCAAACATTTGTCGTTTTATAAGGCCGCGGATTACGACGCGAGTCTGAATACGGTGGAGGATATGGTGAACGCGCTGATCCGCTTCGAGAACGGGGCGTCGCTGGCCGTGGACGTCAGTTACACGCTGCATGCCAAGAAAGACGAGACATCCGTCAAGCTGTTCGGCGACAAGGGCGGCATGGAAATCGATCCCGAGGCAATTATCGTTACCGAGAAAAACGATACGATCGTGAACATAACGCCGCAGACGGACCATCCCGGATTCGATTTCAACGGCGCGTTCCGGAACGAGATCGGCCATTTTATCGACTGCGTGCTGGACGGCAAGCAGCCGCTCAGCCCGGTCGAAGACGGCGTCGAAATGATGAAGATGTTAAGCGCCGTTTACGAATCCGCCGCCAAGGGCGAAGAGGTCAGGTTATGAAGCTGGGCGTAAGCACATACAGCTTGCATAAGGCTTTCGCCTCCGGCGAGATGACGATTCCCGACATCCTGGACTTCATCGCGGACATCGGCGCTGAGCATGCGGAAATTGTGCCGATCGGCTACTCGCTGGCCGACAATCCGGCCTTGACGGAGGAAATTGTCCGCAAAGCGGAGGAGGCTGGGCTCGAGCTGTCCAATTATGCGATCGGGGCCAATTTTGCCGGATTGTCGCACGATGACTGGGAGCGGGAGCTGGCCCGCGTCATGCGCGAAGTTGACGTATGCGCCGCGCTGGGCATGAAACGGATGCGGCACGATATCGCCTCGTCCGACGATTTGTCCATTGGCCGGTTTCTGGCGGAGCTGCCCCGATTGACGGAAGCTTGCCGCCGGATCGCCGATTACGCCGATCGTTACGGCATCGTCACGAGCATCGAAAACCACGGATTTTTCGTGCAGCACAGCGACCGGGTGAAGGCGGTCGTGGAAGGGGCGGGCAGAAGCAATTTCCGCACGACGCTCGACGTCGGCAACTTTCTGTGCGTCGACGAGGATCCGGCATCGGCCGTCGCGGACAATATCGGTCTCGCTTCGATGGTGCATGTGAAGGACTTCTACCTGCGTTCCGCCGGCCTCCGCCCCGGCGAAGGATGGTTCGAGACATCGCACGGCAATTGGCTGCGGGGAGCCATCGTCGGACAAGGCGACATCGATATGCCGAAGGTGCTGGGCATCGTCAAGCGCAGCGGATACGACGGTTATATTTCCATCGAATTCGAAGGGCTGGAGGATTGCCGATTCGGCACGCGGCAAGGATTCGAATACGTGAAGCGGCTGTGGGCGGAGTTATAGAACCGATTAACGATACGGGGAGGAGTAAGGATGGGCACACCGGTCATAACGAACAAAATCGGAGTAATCGTCGACAGCTTTCAGGTCGGCGTGAAGGAGGGCTTGCTTAAAGCGAAGCAATCGGGCGCGGACGGCGTGCAAATCTATGCGGTCAAAGGGGAAATGGACCCCGACCGGCTGTCGCCGGCCGATCGGCGGGAGCTGAAGAGCTATATCGAGTCGCTCGGCCTGGAAATTTCGGCGCTGGTCGGCGATCTGGGCGGACACGGATTTCAGGACCCTGCCCAAAATCGCTGGAAAATCGAGAAATCGAAACGAATTATGGAACTGGGCATGGAGCTCGGAACGAACATTGTAACGACCCACATCGGCATCGTGCCGGAAGATCGAAACGGCCGGATTTACGAAACGATGCATAAGGCATGCGAAGAGCTCAGTGATTACGCCAGCAGCATGAACGCCTATTTCGCCATCGAGACGGGACCGGAAACGGCCGCGCGTTTAAAGGGCTTTTTGGACGGGCTCGGCTCGAAGGGCGTGTCGGTCAATTTCGATCCGGCCAACATGGTTATGGTGACGGGAGACGATCCGGTTCAGGGCGTTTACGAGCTGAAGGATTACATCGTGCACACGCATGCGAAGGACGGCATCAAGCTGGGGCCCGTCGATCCGCGCGACGTATACGGCGAATACGGGTACGAAACGGAGCTCGATCACGAGAAGATCGCCGAAATGGCGGAAACCGGCTCCGCCTTCCGCGAGGTTCCGCTCGGAGAAGGAAGCGTCGATTGGAACGGTTATTTGTCGGCCTTGCAGCAAATCGGCTACAACGGGTATTTGACGATCGAACGGGAGGTCGGCGCAAATCCGGAAGCCGATATCCGGCTTGCGGTCGATTTCCTGAAGCGGTTTAGGGCGTAGGCAGCCGGCAAGCGGCGTTCCCCGGGCGGAGCGCCGTTTTTTTGCATTTAATTCAGTGTAAAGGTATAGGAATTATAGGGTGTTAACGTTATAATCAGTTATAGTGTATAATGCATTACAGCGAGCCAAGCCCAGGCATCGAATGCCGGGTGCGGCAAATCTATTCGTTAAGGAGTATAGGGACAATGGCAAAAACGCTTATTTTCGGGCACAAAAACCCGGACACGGACACAATTACATCGGCGATCGCATATGCGGAGCTGAAGAGCAAGCTGGGCGCAGACGTGGAGGCGGTTCGTCTCGGCGAAGTGAACGGCGAAACGCAATATGCGCTCAACTATTTCGGCATCGAAGCTCCCCGTCTGGTCGAAAATGTGGCGGACGAAGCGAAGGAAGTCATTCTGGTCGACCATAACGAGCGCCAGCAAAGCGCCAACGATATCGACAAAGTGCGCGTAGCGGAAGTTATCGATCACCACCGCATCGCCAACTTCGAGACGGCGGGTCCTCTTTACTTCCGCGCCGAGCCGGTCGGCTGCACGGCAACGATTCTCAACAAGCTGTATAAGGAAAACGGCGTCGCCATCCGCAAGGAAATTGCGGGACTGATGCTGTCGGCCATTATTTCCGATTCCTTGCTGTTCAAATCGCCGACCTGCACCGAGCAGGACGTCGCGGCGGCGCGCGAGCTGGCCGCTATCGCCGGCGTAGACGCGGAAGCTTACGGCCTGGACATGCTCAAGGCGGGAGCCGACCTTAGCGACAAAACGATCGAGCAGCTCATTTCCCTGGATGCGAAGGAATTCGCAATGGGCAGCTACAAGGTTGAAATCGCGCAAGTAAACGCGGTGGACACGAACGACGTGCTGAACCGCCAGGCGGAGCTGGAAGCGGCCTTGAACGGCATTATCGCCGCCAAAGGACTGGACCTGTTCGTGCTTGTCGTGACGGACATTCTGAACAACGATTCCATCGCGCTGGCGCTCGGCAGCAAAGCCGAAGCCGTAGAGAAGGCGTACAACGTGACGCTGAGCGACAACAAGGCGCTGCTCAAAGGCGTCGTTTCCCGCAAATCGCAAATCGTTCCGGTGCTGACGGAGACGCTGAGCAACATGTAAGAACGGAACAAGGGCTGCTCGAGTATATCCTCGGGCAGCCCTTTATTTCAATAGAGGAGGTTTGCCGGCATGAAATCCTATCGAATATTGGCGTCATTGCTTGTGTTGTTCTGTCTCGCGGGCCAGCCCGCGTTTGCCCAATCGGACTACGGCATCGTCATCAACAGCAAGGCGGAGACGTTCGAGCGTATGCCGGTGAAGAGGAACGGGAGCATCCTCGTTCCGTTTCGGGCGATATTTACGGCGCTGGGAGCGGAAGTGAAATACGAGAAGTCGGATAAATCGATAAGCGGCACAAAGGGAGATACGACCGTCCGGCTTCAGCTCGGTTCGACTACGGCCTGGAAAAACAATGAGAAGCTTACGCTTGCGCAGCCGCCTGTGCTGATTGAAGGAAGCGCTTACGTGCCGATCCGTTTCGTAAGCGAGTCGCTTGGAGCGGAAGTGGAGTGGGATTCGGCGAACAAGACGGTCCGGATTCAAACGATCGGAAGTCATGCGGCCTTGCCGGCGAAGGAACTGCTGCCTGTCGCCAACGATGAAGGAAAAGCCGTCTATTTGCTCCACAATGGAGATTACCGGCTGAAGTGGTCGTATGAGGACGAGAGCCCGTACCAGATGTTCGACGTTAGCGCCGGTCCGGATGGGACGGTTATCGTTCATGGTTTCGGAGATGAATTGCTCGTCATGGACAAGGAGGGCAGCATTCTGAAGCATAAGTCCGGTTACGGGAAAGGCTACCAGTCGATCGAAGCCGTCAAAATAACGGCGGAACAAGGTTCTTCCTATCAGGTGCGTGTGAAGGAGGATGGCGAGACGAAGGTGTGGCAGGACATTCCGGTCAAGGAAAACTGGGACAGCGACCCGCTGGCGGCCATCTTGAAGCGGATTACCGCGACGACAGACCGGCACGGCAACCTGGTCGTTCTGACGACGGAAGGACTCGCATCCTACGCTCAGGACGGTCGCCGGTTATGGGTCGTCAAGGAATGGGCATTCGGCGATACGAAGCTGAAGGCCGGCGATATTTTGGAGGTCGACATTGACGGTCGGGACCAAATCTATTTGTTTTTTGACGGCGCCCTGGTCTTGACCGATTTGAACGGACAAGTCCTTGCGACGGTCGAACACGACATCGGCATCCCTGAAGTCGAAGAGAGCGGCTTGCTTCTTTCCGGCGGAGGCTCGTACCGGGTCGAGAACGGCTCTTTGATCCCTGTCGGCGAAGCGCCCGTCCGGGACGCCTACCCGCTTTACCGGACCGACGGCGCGCAATCCCTGTTCCGGTATTCGGACGACGGAGAGCTGCTGTGGACCTACAGACTGAACTATAAGGAGCGGGCCAAAGGATTTTCGTTTTTTGAATACAATTACGACGGCAATTTTGTGAGAGATGAGCAGGATAACGTATATATTTCGACGACCAGCGGCTCGGTTCATGCGCTCGACCGGGACGGAAACCCGCTGTTTACCGTTCTGATCGACAATTTCATCATATCTTCGGCGCAAATTTTGCCGCTGTCGCCGAACGAAATCGTCATTGCCGAAGGCAGCCGCGTTTTGTTTCTGGAGAAAATACAGCCTTGATCCGCCGCTTCTGCTTATATACACAAAAATGACCTCTAATAGAGGTCATTTTTGTGCATCGGCAGCCTTGGATCTCCATAGTTTATATATTCCCGTCACCAAAATTCCAAAAGCCAAGAGGTCAATGATCGCGGGAATGAATGAAAACCAACTCACGAATTCTCCATAAGTCATTCCCATCGGAGGCGGGGTGTTGCTTTCAACAAGCGAATCCATATATTTATGCAAATACGGCAAGTAAAAGTAAGAGGAAATCTTATGCACAATCAGGATAAGAAAAAAATAAAATCCGGCTCGGAATGCATGTTTTCTGCATTGCAAAAGTCCTATGAACAAAATCGCGAAAAAAATAACATTGACCGCCAGGCTTACAAAGTTAAATACCAATAGGTTAGCGCCTCCTGTTCACTTACAACTTGAGCTTTAATGGCTTTTTGACAAGCGGATACAGCCACCTCACTCCGCTTGGCGTCAAAGTGTCGGCTGCGAGATGGGATAAGTAACCAAGTGCCGCTGCTGCGGCGATGCCCTCCATGTCCAGCTCCCGTTCCAAGCCGGAGCCCAGCCACCACCAGAGCGGCACGACCCATATTGTATGCGTAAGGCCGCGATGCTTGAGCCACGGGGCGATGACGACAAACAGCCCAAGCCCCAGCATCCACAATCTGTCTCCGGCCAAGCCGCAATAAACGATATACAGGCCCGCCAGACTGACTAGCGCGTTGCGCATAAATCCTTGCTTCATGACAAGCCCAAGCAGCAGGGCGGCAATGCCGCCTCCCGCAATGACGGGATTGACCGGCTGCCCGGCCGCGTAAAGGATGACGACCATGATGAGATACAAAATGCCGAAACCGAGAGCCAGCTCGCGAATTCGCTTGCTTAACTTCGTCAGCTTGGAGCTGAGCATGCTCGGCCCGTCCAGATCGGCGCTCAGCGCCGAAAAAGCGGCGACTCCGATGTAGACGGCGGCGTCCTCCAAGCCTGGAGAATAATAAAGGGCCGCAGCGGCGCCGATTGCCGCCCCGATGGCCAAATGCGTTCTTCCTGTCATTGCACATCTCCTGACTGACTTGTTGATTGGGGTCACAAGCCTACAAATGTTCCTTGTTTACCTGCTCGTTGCGCACCATCTGCTCCAGCTTTTCGACGAGACGCTCGTGCACCGGATCTTTTTTGCCAAGGCGAAAAAAGAAGCTTCGTTGTTTGCCTTTCAGCAGCTTAAGCAGATAAATCTTTTCCTTCAGCGTGAACATCGTACGACCTCCTTGCGTTTAGCCCATTCCGTCATGTTCTTCCATTATAGTGGAATCGGGCATGGATTTGAATGGCGCATATGCTATAATGAGCTTTAATTGAGTTTAGGCATTCAATCGGCTAAAAGTTGGTGGGATAATGATGGACTATGAATTGGCTGCGGCGCCGGCATGCGACGAAGCCTGCTCCGGAACGGAAGCGGATGTGGACAAGGTGAAAGCGAAGCTGGTGGACGAGGCCACGTCGGTACAACTGGCGGATTTGTTCAAGGCGCTCGGCGATCCGACCCGCGTCCGGATCATCCATGCTTTGCTGCAATCCGAGCTCTGCGTACACGATTTGACCGTCGTGCTTGGAATGGGACAGTCGGCCGTATCGCATCAGCTTCGGCTGCTTCGCAATATGCGCATCGTCAAGCGTCGGAAGGAAGGAAAAACCGTTTATTACTCCCTCGACGACGATCACGTGGAGCAGCTGTTTGTGCTGACGCTGCAGCATTTGAAGCACAGCTAAGGGCTGCCTCGGCCAGGCTGCGGGCTGCCTCGGTCAGGCTGCGAGTACCAAGTCATCGCGTCTTCGTTGCGGACTAGCGAGAAGCAACGCCGGAGCGGGAACGGCTGGTTAAGGCGACGAGGATTAGTGCGAGGTTAGCGGATAGTGGAAGTGCGGTTTCGTTTACAGCTGTCGGAAAGCCTGATTGTTCAGGCCATTCCGGCAGTTTTTTCGCTTGACGGAGCTTGCAAAATAAACCAGCCAATCATATAATATATATGAACATGTATTCATATGTTGATAAAAGTGACGTGCCACCGCCGTACCAGATGGGCACGAGACAGACGGAGGGAATTCATATGAGTCTCCACAACCATTCGCATCACGGCCATCATCACCATGAACACGGACATGATCATTCGCACCGCGGCGGCAACCGCAAAGGATTGCTGATTGCGCTCGTCATCACATCGGGCATTATGTTGCTGGAATTTTTCGGCGGACTTCTCACCAATTCATTGGCTCTGCTGTCCGATTCGGGACATATGCTCAGCGACGCCGGCGCGCTGGCGCTTAGCCTTGCCGCGATGTGGGTTGCCTCCAGGCCGCCATCCCCGAACAAAACGTACGGCTACTACCGGTTCGAAATATTGGCGGCATTGCTGAACGGCATCAGCCTGTTCGTGATCGCGGCGTTTATTGTCGCCGAAGCCGTCCAGCGGTTTATGGATCCGCCGTCTGTGGCGAGCGGCGCAATGATGGCGATCGCCTGCGTCGGCTTGCTGGCCAACCTTGCCAGCGCGTGGGCGCTTATGCGCCAAAGCGACATTAAGGGCAATGTAAATGTCCGAAGCGCGTACCTGCACGTGCTGGGCGATGCGCTCGGATCGGTCGGCGCCATCGTTGCGGGACTGCTGATGATGCTGTTCGGCTGGTATGTTGCCGATCCGGTAATCAGCGTAGTCGTTTCGCTTCTCATTTTGAAGAGCGCGTGGGGCATCATCAGGTCCACCGTTCATATTTTGATGGAAGGCGCGCCCGTTACGGTCGATGCGGCGGAATTGAAGCGAGAGCTGCTGGCCATTGAAGGGGTGAGGGATGTGCATGATTTGCATATATGGACGATCACATCCGGACGGGATTCATTGTCCTGCCACATGCTTATCGACGACGGAGCCGACAGTCAGTCGATCTTGCAGCAAGCCGTCGATCGCATCGAGCAAAAGTTCCAAATTCAGCATACGACGATCCAAGTGGAAACGTCCCGGCTGCGGCATTCGGAAATGTGCGGCGGTCCGGCATAAGATGAGGCTAAATTATTTAACGGGGCATGTTACGGGGCGGGGAACCGCCTCATTTTTTATTTGCAATCATTATCCCTTCGGCTCAGGCAGCGGGGGGGAACTGACGGAAGACTCGGTGAGACAGGCTGCAAGTGAAGTGTGAATCGGGCAACGGGAACAACGAGGAAAGCTCTATAGCGCGGCAGATACGACAGATGAAAAGGTAATAGATCTGGCAGCCCCTGCGTTTGGTATTTCGTTAGTATCTCGTAGATGTCTCGCTGGTGTCTCGTAGATGTCTCGTAGATGTCTCGCTGGTGTCTCGCTGCAAGACAGCGGCGGTCGACCGTCTGGAAACGGCTTTATGGACAGGTTTTATAGACTTGTATTCACTATCCCATCAACTCAGGTAGCGGCAGGTATAATGGCATACTCGAAATTTCGGCTATGGAAGTTGAGAAGGTGGCGAATGGAAGTTGAGAAGGTATCGAATAGGCAAAGCCCAAAATGCGGCAGTTGGGACGGCGTATGGCAAGAATGGCTAGTAAGTAGAAGCTGGCACACAAATGCGGCAGTTGGGTTGCGTACGGCAAGTACGGCTGGCAAGTGGGAGACACCCGAATGCGGCAGTTGGGGCGGCGTGAGGCAAATATGGCTAGCAAGCAAGCGGGGAGGCAACTTCGTACGGTAGTTAAGCGGCGTGAGGTAAGTGTAGCCGGCAAGTTGGGAAGGTCATTAGCAGCTCCTGAAGAGAGGGGATAGTGATGACAGTGAAAACCGAGAGTACCTTTTTCGTCGTCATCCTCATAGAATCAGCACACTTCGCTTTGTCCATCAAGGCTGAGATTTCCTGAAGCGAGGGGATAGTGAAGGCAAGCGAAAAAAAAGGCGCGCGGCGCGTATTCCATCATAGTACCGCGGTCATTGCGGAAAACCAGCGACCGCCCCTCATCCGGACGGATAGGGGCGGTTACTGCGCCATTCGAGTCCGCGGCAGTCGGTTACCGGGTGGCCGCGATCGATTTGTTTTTGTACAGCTGGGCGGCCAGCAGGAAGCTGACGGCGCCCCAGACGGCCATGATGCCCATGCCGGTCCAGAACGAAGCGTTAAAGAGTCCTTCCGCATAAATCATACCGTCGCGCATGCCTTCCACAAAGTAGGTAAGCGGAAGAATTTTCGGCACCGGCTGCAGCCACTCGGGAAGCGATTCGACCGGGAAGAAGATGCCGCTCAGGAACATCATCAGCATGCTGAAAATGTTGGCGACGCCCATATAAGCTTCCATCGTCCGGCTGAAAGACGAGAACAGGTAGCCCATCGCGTTAAAGACAAGCGCTCCTGCGAGGAAAGCGACGGCCAGGCTGGCCCAATTGAAATGGAGGTTGGCGCCGAAGCCGTACACGCCGATGAGCGCCAGTACTACGACCTGGATTACGCCGAGCATGAGGCGAACGAGCATGCCCGACAAGCCGAACAGTCCCATCTTGGCCGGCGTCATCCGCATCCGCTTGAGCAGGCCGCGGCGGCGCATGTCGACCAGATCGGCCATGCCGAACAAGCCGCCTTGGGCGATGGACAGGCCGATCATGCCCGTCAGCAGAAAGTCCTCGTACCGGATATCGTCCGCCGCCGTGGTGACGGAGGTCATGTTCATGGCAAATGCGGGCTCGGCGCCGGCGGCCGCCAGATTGGCATGCTGAACGAATCGTTCCAGAATGCCGGAGATCGCTTGCGTTCCGGCGCTTTGTTCGTTCTGCCGATTGACGATCAGCTCGATTTGGCCGGCGTCCCCGGAGGCCGGCAGCACGATGAGCGCGTCGATGTCTTTCTTTTCGACCCATTCCCGTCCCTGCTCCAGGCTGACCGGATTGTCATCCTTAAACTCGAATACGGGAATTTGCTTGATTCCTTCGAGCAGCATGCCGGAAGCCGGCTCTGTTCCGCCAGCTTGGTCCGCGCCCGCCGCTTGCTGGGAAACGGCTACGGTCGCGGAGAAGCTGCCCGAACCGTTCCCGCCGAATATGATCATGAATATAACCATCAGAATAATCGGAAAGCATAAGCTCCAAAACCACGTTTGCTTGTCGCGGAACATCATTTTGAGCTGCGCATCGAACATCATGCGAAGCTGCTTCACTCCGTTCATATTAATCCCTCCATTCCTTGCCGGTGAAGGCGATGAAGACGTCCTCCAGGCTCATTTCGCGAATCGAGATTTGCTCGACGCGATATCCCCGGTCTTTCGTAAAGCCGAACAATTCATAAAGCGTTTCCTCCGGCTTGGTCGACCACAACCGCAGTGAAGTTCCGTCCCGCTCCGTACGGGCAACCGAGCTGCCGGCCTGAGCCGCCCGCTCCGTTTCGATGGCGGCTTGCTCGCCGTCGAGAAACGACAGGCGCACCTCGCGCTCCTTCGTCAGCCGGTCGATCAATGCCGCGGGGGTGTCCATGGTCACGATTTTGCCCTGGTCCACGATGCATACCCGGTCGCTCAGCTTTTCCGCTTCTTCCATGTAATGCGTCGTCAAGATCGTCGTCTTGCCCATTTCCTTCAGCTTGAGCACGATGTCCCAAATATTGCGGCGGGCTTGCGGGTCGAGGCCGGTCGTCGGCTCGTCGAGAAAAATAATGCTCGGATCGTTGATCATCGCCAGCCCGATCGCCAGCCGCTGCTGCTGCCCCCCGGACAGCTTCTTCACGTGGCGGCCGCGCTGGTCCGTCAGATTGATCATCTCCAGCACCTCTTCGGCGGGGCGGGACTTCGGATAAAAGGATGCGAACAGCTTCAAATTTTCTTCGACGGTGAGCAGGTCGAACATGGCGCTCGCTTGCGGCTGGATGCCGATTTCCGTCTTGATCCGGTCGCCGTGTCTTGTCCAATCGAGCGTTCCGAACCGAATGTCGCCGGAATCGGGCGGCACCAGGCCTTCGATCATTTCAAGCGTAGTCGTCTTGCCGGCTCCGTTCGGCCCAATGATCGTAAATACTTCTCCCGCCTCGACGGAGAAACTGATATCCTCCACCGCTCGGACCGGTCCGAACGCCTTTTGCAGCCGGTTAACCTCCAATACGGGCATCTTGGTCAACACTCCTTGCAAGAATGGATTTGGCGTGTCAACGCCGTTACTCATTCCATTGTACCGAAATGCCGTCCGATCACTACGGCTTGAAGCCGGATATTTTATCGGTCCAGAGACGGAGACGCCTAACCGCGGTGTGTGGACGGGGGCGGACAAATTGGAAAAAGGGTCATTGTTGCTGCAGGTTTGCAGAAGGGTTGTAGGAAGCGGGAAATAGACGGAGGTGGATCAGAAAAAAAACGCGGCGGAACACGCACCTTGGTGGTGCTGTTCCGCCGCGCGGATTATGCCAAAATCATGACGCCAAAAGGCTCCAGCTCGGCTTGGCCGCCGATTGGACGGCCGGTGAGCAAATCGGTCCTTGGGACGGACACTTCAATGCGGGCCGGCTCCTCGCCGTAATTGAGCAAGAAATACAGCTCGCCGCCGTCATCCTTGCGGACGGCCAGCTCCACTTCGGCCGGAAGCTTCAGCCAGCCGGCCGCGGGCGAAACGATGCCGGCGCGCGCGATGATTTGCGCTGCCGCCGCTTCGTTGAACACCGCGCCGTAATACCAGGCCGATCCTTTGCCGAACGCAAGGCGCGTCACCGCAGGCTTGCCTGCATAGTAGTCGTCGTTGTACGCGGCGACAACCTCGGCGCCGGACGATTCAGGCAGCAAAATATCGTTAAAGCCGTCCGCGGACGTTACGGCTTGCGGCACCGGGCCTTCCTCGCGCCACGTCATGCTCGTCGGCTTGCGGGTGCCTTTGATCATCGTAAATTCTTCGACCGTTATGCCAGCCAGCTTGGCGGCCGCTCCCGGAAACGGCCTCATGTAGCATTGCCCCCGCTCGTCCTTATAGCCCGTTCTGCAGCCGAAGACGATCGTGCCGCCTTCCTGGACGTAGCGCTCCAGCAACGCCGCCGTCGCGTCCGTCATGATGGCGGGATGCGGGTAGACGAGCAGCTTGTACCGTTTGAGCTGCTCCAGCGTCGTCGTGTCGCGCATATATAAGATATCGCTTGGAATATGGCGGCGCGTCAGCGCCTTGAACCAGGCTTTGCCGCTTTGCCAGGCGAACGGACCGTGCCATACGTCGTATTCGCCGTCCCATTCGTTGTCGTAGTCGCGAACAATGGCGACCTCGGCGGAATATCGGGTCGATACGACCCGCTCGCCGATCGCGGCCAGCTCCCGGCCGACCGTTCCCGCCTCCCGGAGGCGCCGATTGTCGCGGTTATGGTAATCGTTCAGGCCGTGCCAGTACATTTCATGGCCGAAGGTCGCCGTTCTCCACCGGAAATAAAGCACCATGTTGGCGCCGTGCGCGATGGACTGGTACGTCCACAGCCGCATCTGGCCCGGCTTTGGAGATGGCATATCCATCCGGTTCACCCAGCCGCCCGGCCCGCTTTGCTGCTCCATGACGCAAAATTGCGGCGAAATCGAGCGCACGACGCCGAGAGACTGGCTCCAGCCGCGGTCCGCCAGCGGGTTCTCCTCGTTCGGATCGAAATGGATAGTCGAAAATTGCGGGTAGGAATCGTAACTGAAAAAGTCGAGCAGCTCGTCCGTCATACGATGGTTGTCGAGATGGCCGAACAGGCCGTTTGTCGTCACCCAATGACGGGGCGCCAGCTCGCGGAGAATATCCGCTTGAAGCTTGGCGTATGAAATGACGCTGTCGGACACGAATCTTTTTTCGTCGAGCGCCAGATGCGGATTGGGCTGCTTGCCGGCCGGCGTCGGGCGCGACAGATGGACCTGCTCCCAGTCGGTATAGGTCTGGCTCCAGAATACGGTGCCCCAAGCCTCGTTCAGCGCTTGCAGCGAGCCGTATTTCCGCTGCAGCCATTCGCGGAAGGCGATATGGTCGGCTTCGGAATAAAATTCTCCGATCTCGCAGTTGAACTCGTTGTCGATCTGCCAGCCGACGACCGCGGGATGATCCTTGAAATGCTCGGCCATCTTCCGGACAATTATCGCGCTGAGCTCGCGGTATTTCGGGCTGCTGTAGTTGTAATGACGCCGCAGGCCGTGCCGGATCGTCACGCCGTCGTGCGTCGCGTTCAGCACTTCGGGATATTTGTGCGTCAGCCAGGCGGGCGGCGTAGCCGTCGGCGTGCCCATAATAACCTTCAATCCGTGCCGATGGGCCAGATCGAGCGCCCGGTCGAACAGCTCGAAGGAAAAGACGCCTTCCTCGGGTTCGAAGATCGCCCAAGCGAATTCCGCGACGCGTATGACCGATATGCCGAGCCCGCGCATCCGCTTGTAATCGTCCTCCCACATCGTTTCGGGCCAATGCTCGGGATAGTAGCAAACGCCCAGTGTCAGTTGGTTCAGTGCCGGAAAAGCCGACATCATCGATCCGCTCCTTTGGATTATGATATAATCTTGCTCTTGCTTAACATTATTTTTATTGTATTTGGGCTTTTTGTTCATGTATATAATAGAATCATGCGATTGGTAATACAATATTGCTGCTCTTGCCGGGCAGCGGAAGGAGTCGGCGATGAGACTGCACTATGTAGCGCCCAAGCCTTCGTACGGGGGCTACGTTTGTTATCCGGACATGTTCGGCAGATACGCCGGGCTTCCGCATCATGCTGAAAGGCGCGAATACGGCGCGTTGGAGGAATACAACCTGCATCTGGTGTTCGGCGGCAGCGGGTATGCGGACAATGCGGCCGGCGAGCGGATCGAGCTGCGCGGCGGCGACGGCTTTATATATCCTCGCCAAGCGTTCCAGCAATACGGCACCAGCCCGGGCGATCCGTGGGATGTCCGATGGATTCATTTCCGGACGGCTATGCCGCTTCCGATGCTGCGCGAGGCGGACGAATACGGAGGATGGTTCTTTACGTTCGGGGACCGGGAAGCCCTAGAGCGGCTGACGGGCGAAATGTACCGGTTGGCGGAGCCGTTCGAGACGGGCAGCGAGCCGCGGCTGTCCGCCCTGCTGTACGAAATACTAGCCTTGCTGTCCGCCCATGCCGTCAGGCTGGAGCATGCGCCGGCTTTGGAAAAAAGAAGCGCGCTGCGGCACGCGGCGGACGTCATTCGCAGCCGCTGCGGCGAGGATTGGAGCCTGGAGCGGATGGCGGAGCTGGCCGGGTACAGCCCGTATCACTTTGTCCGAATGTTCCGGGGCGCGATGGGGAAGACGCCGAACCGGTTTTTGACGGAATGCCGCATTACGCTGGGCAGGCAGCTGCTCGTCTCCTCGGAGATGAGCGTCAAGGAGATTGCCGGAAGCTGCGGATTTGCGCAAACCAGCTATTTCATCCGGCTGTTCCGCCGTTCGGAAGGCCAGTCGCCGGCAGCCTACCGGCGGCTGCACGGGCGCAATTAATATTCGGGTACGCGCTGACGCCGCTGCAAGGCCATGATTGCCGCCCCGTTGCCCTGTTGCCAGTTGGATTCGGTGAAAAATGATGCCCCCAAACGCGGGTTTTAATGCTATGATGGGGAGTGTTGAAAACGAGCGGACTTTGAAGAGGGGTATGGACAGCGATGTGGCTCATGTATGCGGTGTTGGCGGCCGTCGGATTTGGTTTGCGGGGTGTGTTCTACCATTGGATGAGCCAAAAGCCGGTTAACCGGAATTTGCTGCTGTGCGGAACGTTTGCGATGGGGGCGGTTCTGAATCTGGTCTGCGCCGTTGCGGCGCAGTCCGAATGGACGGCCGCCTGCTTGATCGGCGTTCAGATGGGACTGTTCTCGTTCAGCGCCAATGCAAGCATGTTCAAAGGATTTGCGGTAGGCAAAGCATCCCTCGTAGCGGTGCTGACGGCGCTTCCTTCGGTCGTCGTCGTGCTGGCCGCCTATTTGTTATGGAACGAGCAAGTGACCGGCATGCAGCTGGCCGCGTTTGCGGTCATTATAGCCGGCGTGCTGCTGGTCCGTTATTCCAGCGACCTGTCGCTGCGCAATTTGCAAGGGGCGCATTGGGGGCTGCTGGCTATGCTTCTGTTTGCGGCGAACGACCTGTCGGGCAAATGGTCGACGATTATGGAGGCGCCGCTTTTTCCGACGATGGTATGCATGTTCGTGACCGGAACGATCTGCTTCGGGTTATGGTGGCTGTCCGACTTGCGCAAGGAGCGCGCGACCGCCGCCGGCCTGTCCGTCAGCGAAACGTCGGCGGCCTCGGAAGCTCCCGCGGGAGAGCCGCTGAAGCGCAGGCCGGCCGGGCCATGGAGCCCGGGACGCACCTTCGCGGTCGGCATGGCGATCGGCACGACAAACGCCGTCGGCATGATGCTGATCGTCACCGCTTTCGAGCTGGGCAAAGCGGGGCTCGTTTCGGCCGTTGTCGCGCTGAACGTGCTCATCATTTTGTTTTATACCCGATTCGTCGTCAAGGAAAAGTTCAAGCCTACCGAGCTGGCCGGCATTGTCGTCGCCCTGGCCGGCATGATTCTGATGAGACTGTTTTAAAGTTTAAAATGAGAGAAAGAGGAAGATTTCGACTATGGGCATCTTTTTTCACATCCTGGTTACTAACGTATTACCCATGGGCATTCTGATCGCGCTGGGCATTGTGATGCAGAAGGCGTTTGCTCTCGACATCAAGACGCTTTCCAAGCTGAACTTCTATTTGTTTTCGCCTGCCATTATGTTTACCTTAATCTATGAAACCGACATTTCCGCCGGCATGATTGGCTGGGTGCTCCTGTTTCTGCTGCTGTTTATGGCGGCGCAATTTGCGATCGTCGAACCGGTGATTCGGCTTCGAAAGTATTCGCCCGGCATGAAGAGCGCGATGCGCAACAGCGTTCTGTTCTACAACAGCGCCAACTACGCTGTCCCGTTGAACCAGCTCGTCTTTGCGGGCAACCCGGTGACGATGGCCGTTCAAATTATCGTCATGATGGTGCAGTCGCTCGTGCCGAACACCTACGGCATCTACAGCGTCAACGCGCATAAGGCCGATATGAGGCAGGTATGGAAAACGATCGTCTCCATGCCCGTCATCTATGTCATTCCGCTCGCGTTTCTGCTGCGCGGCTTGGAGGTGCCTGTTCCGTCCTTTGCGGCGACTCCGATCGGCTATTTGTCGGACGCCTTTATCGGCACGGCGCTGCTGACGCTGGGGGTGCAATTGGGCAATATGGAATGGCGGATCAATCGGTCCCTGCTTGCCGACGTCACCCTTTCCGCGGTGCTGAGGCTGGTCGCCGGCCCGCTGCTGGCCTGGCTCATCGTCTCGCTGATGGGATTGGACAAGCTGACCTCCGCCGCCTTGATCGTATCGTCGGCCGTGCCGACCTCGCTCAGCAGCGTGCTGCTGGCGGTGGAATTCGACAACGAGAAGGAGTTTGCCTCCCAATCGGTGTTCGTTTCGACGCTCGTCAGCGTGCTGACCGTAACGGCTGTCATCTTTCTGCTAAGAATCGAACTGTAATCCGGCAGCCCCTTCCATTTATTTGTTCGAAAATTTACCGTCTCTACCGTTGCTCGTTTTCCACGGCAATGCTAGTATGGTAAAAAGAAGATACCAAATGGAGGGGCGTTCATTTTGCTGGAAGCAACGGAAGATATTATTGTTGCAAGCGCTTTAAAACGAACGTTCGGCCGAGGATCGAATGCGGTCAACGTTTTGAAGGGCGTCAATTTGTCGATTTCCGCCGGCAGGCTTGTCGCTTTTAAGGGCAGGTCCGGATCGGGGAAGACGACGCTGATCAACTTGCTTAGCGCGCTCGACCGGCCAAGCGAAGGCCAAGTCATGTTCGAAGGCGTCGACCTGACCGCCATCTCGAACAAGGAGCGCGACGAAATCCGGCGCAAGCGGATGGGACTCGTCTTTCAATCTTTTGCGCTCATCCCGCTTATGTCAGCCTACGAAAATATCGAGTTCGTGCTGAGGGTCGCCGGCATTCCCGCCAGAGAGCGGAAGGAGGCGGCTCTATTGGCGCTGGAGCAGGTCGGACTGACCTCGCGCATGCATCACAGGCCGTTCGAATTGTCGGGCGGAGAGCAGCAGCGTACCGCCATTGCGAGGGCGATCGCCCATAAGCCGCGGCTGCTGCTGGCTGACGAGCCGACGGCGGAGCTCGACAGCCGCACCGGCTTGCAAATTATGAAAGTGTTTCGCCAGCTCGTGGAATCGACCGGCATGACCATCGTCATGACGACGCACGATCCTGCCATTATGGAAATCGTCGATTATGTATATGAATTGGAGGATGGACACATTGTCAACCCGTCGTAGCCTTAGGAACAGCTTTTGGATGGCCATGGTTTGCATGCTGGCGCTGACCGGCTGCTCGCTCCTGCCCGCAGAAGAAGAAGGGCTGAAGCCGCCGCTCGTCAAGCCTCCGCAGCAGGAGTACAGCACCGTAGAAACGGTGAGAGGAGATATTTCCAAGGAGATTAGAGGCAATGGAGCGGTAGAGTCGTATTCGTCCGAAGCCGTTTTTTTTGAAGCGGCGGGGGGGCGCATCGAGGAAGTGCTGGTGAAGGCCGGCGATACGGTGAAGAAGGGCGACGTCCTTGTGCAGCTTGACGTAGGCAACATGGATATCGAGCTGAAGCAGCTGGAAATCAACTTGCTGCGGTCCAGAACGGCGCTCCGGACGGCGAAGCTGTCGGGAGACGAGGATGCTCTTCGGATCGCCCAGCTGCAATACGATATCGAGCAAATCAAATACGATCGGCTGGAGGAAGCTTTCCTGAGCCGGAGGCTCGTGGCGGGCATCGACGGCCAAGTGACGTTCGTCGCGGACTTGAAGGAAGGCGACGTGGTGGAGTCTTATCAGACGCTGGTCATGATCTCGGATCCGGCCAAGCTGCGCATCGCGTTCCAGGTAGAAAGCTCTCCCGACTTGTTTAATGTAGGCATCGGCTTCAAGGCGCTGCTCAAGATGGGCGACAAGGAGTTCGAAGGCAAGGTGACCCAGACGCCGTCGAGCGCGCCCGAAACGGTCGACGAAAGGCTGCGCGAACGGTATTCCCGCTTTATTTTCGTAGAATCGGATCAGCTGCCGGAGGAAGCGGAGCTTGGTACCCGCATCGATGTCCGCCTGCTGCTGGAGGAGCGCAAGGACGTGCTGATCATTCCCCGCAGCGGCTTGCGTTCGTATCTGGGAAGAACGTTCGTCCGCGTGCTGGAGGATGGCGACAAGGTGCGCGAGGTCGACGTGGAGCCGGGTCTTACCGGCACGACGCAAGTCGAAATCGTGAACGGTCTGAACGAAGGCGACCTGGTCGTGATGCCTTAATGGATAGTTGAAAGCGATTGCGCCGCTTGGCGGCGAAGCAATGCCCGGGAGGTTAATGGTTAATGGCCTTATTTATTATGATATTGCGCAAGATGGTGCAGAACAAATGGCTGGTCGCCAGCTTATTTGCCGGCATTGCCATATCCGTCGCGCTGGTCAGCAGCATTCCGATCTATTCGGAGGCGGTCATGTCGCGCATGATCAAGAAGGATTTGGAGCAGCTGCAGCTGGACAAAAACGTATATCCGGGAGCGTATGCCGTCCGTCTTTCGTTTATGAAGGAAACGCCGGAGCAGCGCAACGAGAAGTTTAACCGGCTTGAAGCGTTCATGCGCGAGCAAGGCGCTCCGGGCTTCCAGTTGCCGGTGCGCGAGCTGGTGACGGAGGTAGGCTCCAGAATGATGAAGATCCGGCCGGAGGACCAGCCGGATCAGCCCGCGAATACGCTCAAATCCGTATCGATTAAGGGCATAGCCGGACTGGAGGACCATATCACGCTGCTGGACGGGCGCATGCCGGCCGCTCAGCCGGTCGACGGCGTCTATGAAGTGCTGGTGACGCCGCAGGCGCTTGGCTACGTGAAGGCCGTGCTCGGCAAAGTGTATACCGTCGAGGACAACAGCGTGACCGAGACGATCAAGCTGAAGCCGGTCGGCACGTTCGAGAAGAAGGAGGACGACGATCCTTTCTTCCGCAACGCCAGCCTGGCCGATTTGCGGTCCGGGTTCATTATTCCGTACGAGCTGGCGAGGCAGCAGCTGTTTGAGGAATCCCGCCTGGACCCGGCGTATGTCAGCTGGCATACGGTGCTGGAATATAACGTCATCGAAATGCGTCATGTGGACGAATACTTGAACAATCACGACGCCATTCAAAAGGCGGCCTTGCGGCAGGCTCCGCAGTTCCAGCTTTCGTTCGAGGCAACGGCTTTAAATACGATTTCGACCTACGGCGAGCGGGCCCAGCGCCTGAGCACGTTGATTTGGGCGCTTAACGCTCCGGTGCTTCTTATGCTCGGCTTCTATATGTTCATGGTTTCGAACCTGATTGCCGGAAGACAAGCGAACGAAATTGCCGTCATTCGGAGCCGGGGTGCCGCCCGCTGGCAAATTATCGCTTCCTATATGGTGGAAGGGGCGTTGCTGTGCGGCGCGGCATTTGCGGTCGGCCCGCTGCTCGGAGCGATGCTGACCGAGGTTCTCGGCGCATCCAACGGGTTTCTCGAGTTTGTGCAGCGCGTCAGGCTGCCGGTCCGCATTACGGTCGAATCGTACCAATATGCGGCGATGGCCGCGGGCGCGTGCCTGGTCATCGTCATTATCCCGATCATTATGGCGACGAGGGTGTCGATCGTCAATCATAAGCAGCAGATGGCCCGGATGGGGAAGACGCCGCTCTGGCACAAAATGTTTCTGGACGTCATTACGCTGGCGCTGGCTTTTTACGGCCTGTATACGTTCAACAAACGAATGGACGATTTGCAGGCGCTCGGGTTGAACACGGAAGATTTGCATATCGATCCGCTGCAATTCGTCGTTCCCGCGCTCTTTATTATGGGAGCCGGGCTGCTCCTTCTGCGGCTGTATCCGTGGGTGCTGAGACTCGTTTATTTTATCGGCCGCAAATGGTGGTCGCCGTCCTTGTACGCCACGCTGATTCAGGTCAGCCGTTCGAGCAGCCAATACCAGTTTCTGATGATCTTCCTCGTCATGACCATCGCGACCGGCGTGTTCAGCGCTTCGGCGGCGCGCACGATCAACGACAACATCGAGGACCGGATTCGATACGCGAACGGAGCGGATGTCATCGCCAGCGCCAACTGGGTCAACGATGCGCCTCCGCCGAGCGGTCCGGGCGGATCCGGGCCGCCTGGAGGAGGCTCGCAGCAGGAGGGCAGACCTTCCCGCGTCAATTATTTGGAGCCGCCGTTCGATCCTTACAAGGAGCTTCCGGGCGTCGAGCATGCGGCCCGCGTCTTCACGAAATCGAACGTCGGGTTTTACGTGAATCAAAAGTCCGGCCAGGCGACGCTGATCGGCATCGACAGCGACGAGTTCGGCATGACGACCTGGTTCCGCGACGGCTTGCTCGATTATTCGCTGAACGAATATTTGAATTTGATGGCGGCCGACTCGAACGCGGTGCTCATCTCGCGCACGCTGGCGGATCAGCGTGACGTGAAAGCGGGCGACGTCATATGGATCGGCTGGGAGGATGTGCCGCAGCAGCCGTTCACCGTCTTCGGCATCATCGACTACTTCCCGACGTTCAATCCGAATCCGCCGACAGGCACCGTCGCAAACGCGAAGGCCGACAACGCGCCGATGCTGATCGTGGGCCATCTGCCGAAAATTCAGGTGCAGCTCGCGATCGAGCCTTACGACGTCTGGCTGAAGCTGGAGGAAGGCGCTGCGGTCGGGGAGCTGTACGAAGGTATCGAGGAAGCGAGCTTGAATATCCATCGCATCGTCAATACGCGGGACGAACTGATCCGGGCCAAAAACGATCCGTTTATCCTTGCGTTGAACGGCGTGTTGACGTTAGGCTTCGTCTTGTCCATTCTGGTCAGCTTCGCCGGATTTTTGCTGTACTGGATTTTGACGCTGCGGGGCCGGGCGCTGCAGAACGGCATATTGCGGGCGATCGGGCTTTCGCTCAAAAATTTGATCGCCATGCTCGTGTCGGAGCAGGCGCTTACCTCGGGAGTAGGCGTGCTGCTGGGCGTGCTGATCGGCAACGCGGCAAGCCGGCTTTATGTGCCGAGCCTGCAAATCGCGTTTAATCCAAGCAGCCTCGTTCCGCCGTTTTTCGTCAAGTTCGAGTCGCTGGATTTCTTGCGCATCTATTTGCTGGTCGGCATTATGCTGGCGGTCGGCTTGTGCATACTGGCTTATATGCTGTCCCGTCTCCGGGTACATCAGGCGCTCAAGCTGGGGGAGGACTAAAGGATGATCCATTGCGAAGGATTGGTCAAAATATACAAGACCGCCGATCTGGAAGTATTCGCCCTGCAAGGGCTGGATCTTCAGGTCGAGGCGGGAGAGCTGATGGCGATTATCGGCAACAGCGGCAGCGGCAAGTCGACCTTGCTCAATATGCTGGGCGGATTGGACCGTCCGACGGCGGGCAAGCTGATCGTCGACGGCAAGGATATGCTCAAATTCAAGGAGCGGGACCTGGTTCGCTACAAGCGGGAATCGGTCGGCTTCGTCTGGCAAAACAACGCGCGAAATCTCGTTCCTTATTTGACGGCGCTGGAAAACGTGGAGCTGCCCATTCTGCTGACGGGCCGACGCAAGCGGTGGCGGGCGAAGGAGCTGCTCGACGCGGTCGGGCTGAGCCACCGGCAGCACAACAAGCTGTATGAGCTGTCGGGCGGGGAGCAGCAGCGCGTCGCCATCGCGATCGCGCTGGCCAACCATCCGCGGCTGCTGCTGGCCGACGAGCCGACCGGCTCGGTCGACAGCAAGATGTCGAATCAGATATTGGATTTGTTCCGGGAGCTTAATCGCTCGATCGGCATTACGATCGTCATCGTAACGCATGATCCGGAGCTGGCCAAGAAGGTGGACCGGGTGGCGGCGATTCGCGACGGCAAGATTTCGTCGGAAATGCTTCGCGAACGCTCCTATCGGGAAGAGCTGGCCGAGCTGGAGCAGGAGGAAAGCAAACACGTCGAATACGCCATTCTCGACAAGGCCGGCAGGCTGCAGGTGCCGGCATCATACCTCGATTCCATCGGCGTAGGCAACAGCAACAAGCTGCGGGTGGAGCTGGACGAAGGCAAAATTATATTGCTGCCGCCGGAAACGGAAGAGGAAAAGCCGTAGTCCGCGCATTTGTTAGTACCGTTGAAAGGCTTAATTGCGCTGCCGCATCATCTTTTTTAAGAGAGCGGCTGCCGCGCAATTAAGCCTTTTTGTCGTAACGGTTCCGGGTTCTCGATCTTGCGGGTTGAAATTTTTGTTAGCATAACGAATAATAAAAAGTAACAAATGCCGAGGGAGCGGTGCGCTTGGGTACGTATCTGGGCAGCATGCGCATGAGCCGCAAGCTGTTTCTTGCTTTTGTTCTTCTTATCGCACTGCCGCTTTCATTTGTCGGATATATCACGTATACGAATTATTCCAGCTCCGTCGAAGAGCAGACGAAGGCCTATTCCGAGACGATGCAGGAAAATATGATGAACCGCATCGACGAATATATCGACGACATGGTCCGCCTTTCTTCGGTACCGTCTTATCAGGACGAAATTAAAGCGAATCTGATTCGTTCGAACCGCTATTACGAGCAGCGTATGAAAATCGGCGCCGACGAAAGGGAAAACTTTGACCTGCTCCTGTCCATTCAGCGGGGAATCGAGGACAATATCGCGTTTATCAATACGATCAAGAAGGGGGCCCATTCGGTTTACATCTTCGATCGGTACGGGAACGGCTATTATGCCAGTTCCGGCGGCAGCGTCCGCCAGAATTTGAAGATGAGCTATCTCGAATGGACGGAAAGCGTGGCGGACTCGAGCGGGGAAGCGCGTTTGCTCGGGACGCAAAAATATACGAGCAGCCTGCAAAGCGAAAAATACGCGTTTACGGTCGTGCGCAAAATTATCGACAAGTCGCTGAATCCGGTCGGCCTGATCGCCGTCGACGCAGGCATCGACGTCATCGAGGAGGGCGTGCGGGAGCTGGACAACGTCACGAAAGGGTCCTCGATTCTGATCGACGGCGAAGGCAACGTCATGTACGACAGCCACAAGCCTGAGCGGATCGCGACCAATATCGACGGGGACGAAGCGGTCGTCCGGGCCGCCGGTGTCAAAGGCAGCTTTTATCTGGAAACGGAAGGCGTCGGCAAGCTGTATATTTATACAACTTCCCCCAATACGGGCTGGAAAGTTATGACCGGCATTCCCGTGGATGAGCTTACGCGCGACGCCCGGGTTACTCGCAACGTGACGTTTGTCGCCACGCTTGTGGCGCTGCTGGTGGCGATGATTATATCGGTCATTATGTCTTATGCGCTCGCCAATCCGCTGCGTCGCATGATGAAGCTGATGAAGTCGGTGCAGGAGGGCGATTTCAGCGTTCAGTTCCAGGTCAAAAACCGGGACGAAGTCGGACAGTTAGGAACGCATTTCAACCGGATGATCGTGCGCATTGACCAGTTGATCCGCGATATTTACGAGATCGAAGCGAAGAAGCAGGAAGCCGAGCTGCAGGCGCTGCAGAACCAGATCAATCCGCATTTCATGTACAATACGCTGGAGTCGATCCGCATGACGGCGGAGCTGAACGACGACGCGGACGCGGCGGACATGATCGCCATATTGGGCAAGCTGCTCCGGTACGGAATCAGCGACCCGCACGAGCAAGTGACGCTGCGGGACGAAATCGACCACGTCAAAAACTATGTAGAGCTGCTGAACTACAGATATCCGGACCGCTTCCGCCTGGAGGTCGATATTCCCGGATCCGAAGCGGGCCGGCTTATGCGGCTGCCCGTCACGAAGCTGATCCTGCAGCCGATCGTCGAAAACGCCATTTATCACGGCATGGACGAAACGAAGCCGGCGATGCATATTTGCATCGGCGCGGAGAGGATCGGCGGCACGGTGGCGGTCCGGATCCGGGATGACGGCACCGGGATGGACGCCGAGACGCTGGACAAGCTGAACCAGTCGTTGTCGGGCGTTCTTCCGGCGGCGGAGCGGCCGAGCCGGGTCGGAGGCATCGGCTTGCGCAACGTAAACGAACGGATCAAGCTGCATTACGGCAGCGCGTACGGACTGAAGGCGAGCAGCGAGCAGGGCTCCGGGACGGAAATCGAGCTGCTGCTGCCGGAATGGAAAGGAGACGGAGGACGATGAGGAGAGCATGGGGACGAGCGGCCGCGGCGCTGCTGGCGCTCGCGCTGCTGACGGCGGCCGGCTGCGCGGATCGCGATCCGCCGCCGGCGAAGGAACCGAAGCCGAGCGCCGGAGTCGCCGATGGCGGCGATATGGTGCTGAAAGTGTTGACGAACCGGGTCGATCTGGTCGAAAACGGCGTATTCCGCCAATACGCCGAACGGTTTGCCGAGCTGCATCCCGGCGCGGAGGTTGAGTTTGAAGCGCTGCCGAGCTACGCCAACGATATTATGCTGCGCTTGTCGACGCGAAATTTGGGCGACGTGCTGCTTATCCCGAACAATATAAAAAACGACCGGCTGCCGGATTATTTCGAGCCGTTGGACGAGAGCCTGTTCGAGCATATGCGCTTCGACGATTTCAAAGCTCATAACGGCGTCAAATACGGCATTGCCACCGGAGCTTCGACGACAGGCATCGTCTACAACAAGAAGGCGTTCCGGAAGGCCGGCGTCTCTTCCGTTCCGACGACGCTGGAGCAGTTCTACGAAGCGTGCGCGAAGCTGAAAGCGGCCGGCATTACTCCGGTCTACCTCAATTCGGGCGCGCAGTGGCCGCTTATGATATGGGGAGAGGACTTGGTCAGCTTCATGACCGGCGATCCGGACTACTTGAACCGGATGGTCGAAACGGACGAGCCTTGGCAGATCGACAACACTTGGGGGCAGGCCATCTCCATCGTCCGCACGCTGATCGAGAAGGACTACGTGGAGGAAGACCTGATCCAAAATAATTGGGAAGCGTCCAAGCGCGAGCTGGCCGGCGGCGAGGCCGGCATGTATTTGATGGGCAACTGGGTCATTAACCAGATCGTCGCGGCCGGGGCCGATCCGGAAGACATCGGATTTTTCCCGTTTCCTTACGATAACGAAAGCAAGCGTTACGCGCCGCTCAGCCCGGACTGGTTCGTCGGCGTCAGCCGGTTCAGCGGCAACAAGGAGCTGGCGGCCGAATGGGTCGAATTTTTCGTCCGGCAATCGGGTTATGTGGACGACTCCGGATTTTTGCCGGTCGACGAACGCAAGGAGCCTGCGCTGCCTCATTTCAAGCAGTTTCTGTCGTTCAACCCGGTCATGGTCGAGAAGAAGGTGCCAAGCGACAAGCTGCTTGAAATATCGAACACGGCGCAAATCGCGCTCTGGTCGGGCGATTATATTTTGGAATGGATAACGGCGCCCGACCTGGCGGAAGTGTTCGAAACGTACAACAAACGATGGGCGGAAGCCCGCGACATTACGGAAAGCTAGGTGAACGCCGGATGGCCAACAAAATTACGATGCAGCAAATCGCCGATCGGCTTGGCGTATCCAAATTTGTCGTCTCCAAGGCGCTGTCGGGCAAGGACGGGGTGAGCGAGGCGACGCGGGAGCGCGTGCTGCAGGCGGCGTCCCAGCTCGGCTATTTTGCCCAAAAAAATGCGTATATGAAGTCGATCAAGCTGGAGCAGCTGCCGAAGGTGCCGGCCGACCGGCGCCAGTCGGCGCTCGTGCTGATGCCGAATATCCGGTTCCAGACGAAGGATTCGGTTTATTGGGGCCGAATCGTGGACGGTATATCGGCGCGGCTGGAGGAAAAGGGGCTGGGCATACTGATCGTCTCGGAGCAAAGCGTGGATCGTTTCGTTCATATTTTGAATCCGAACGGGCTGCTCGGGCTGATCGGCGTGGGCGAAATTACGGCTCCCCTGCTGCTTGAAACCCATCGGATCGGCTTGCCGATCGTGCTGGTGGACCATGAGGATGCGCTCATTCCTAGCGATACGCTGTTTGCGAACAATTACGAAAGCATGTACCGACTCGTCCAATATTTGATCGGGCTCGGCCATCGCAAGCTGGTGTTTGTCGGCGATACGAACTATTCCCGCAGCTTTCACGATCGCTATCTCGGCTTCCGAAGCGCGGTGGAGGAGCTGGAAGGGGCGCGCCGGCCGGGCGGCGGCGGCGGAGCGTCGGCTTTGGACGAGCTGCTGCTGCCGGTGCAGGGGCTGGAGCCCGCCCAATTCGAGGAAGCGATCGGGCAATGGGCCGACAAGAAGCGGAAGCAGAAGTCGCTGCCGACGGCGCTTGTATGCGCCAACGACGCGATCGCGATCGGAGCGGTGAAGGCGCTGCAGGCGCTCGGCCTGGACGTGCCGGGCGACATTTCGGTGTCGGGCTTCGACAACATCGCGGACGCCTCGGGCGTCAAGCCCGCGCTGACGACGGTGCATGTGCCGAAGGAGGCGCTCGGGCGGCGGGCCGTCGACCGGCTGCTGGAGCGGACGGAGCGGAAGGACGAGCCGAAGGAAAAAATATTGCTGGCGTGCGAGCTGCTGCTGCGCGGCAGCACGGCCGCGGCGCGGGGATAATCCCGCGCCGTATTTTTTTTCAGCCCCAACACGACAAACGCAACATGCCGCTGGGATTTTTCGTCACCAAAAGGGAAGAGAAATGGCTAATCGATTCTCTTGATCATTTTTCAGAGGGCAGGGTTGAACGTGATCTTCATCTTGCATTTATTGTTTCTAATGGCTATCCTATCGATCATTATTTTTAATGTTTACTATGCGATTCATTTTACGTACAACGAAAATACGGCATGGATAGATAAGCCTGTAACGGTCCACCTCATTTCTTCGTTGATCGTCATCCTTTTAGTACTGCTTTATTTTTCAGGGAAATATTTTTGAGGAGAAATAAATGAAATATATATAAGTTAAACTAGAGAATCACACGAAAAGCGGAATGAGGAAATCGAACGGGAGAAAACGGCAGTGTTCGCCTTTGCAGGGGGATGGTTACCGTTGTAAGGTTTATGGAAATCCAAGCATCCCTCTGCGAGAGCGATCGGAAGTCGATTCCTCATGCAGCTTGGCCATAAGTTGTGGTAATCATTAGTTCAACTTATACAGATGAATCCAATGAGACGAGCGGATGAATCCGATGTGTACCTGCAAAATAAACGGGGGAGTCCCAAAGTCATCGTCAATGACTAAGGGTCTCCCCGTCGTTCATTACGAACGGCCCATCAGCTTCAGGTTGCGTTCGATGAGCTCGAGGCGCTGCTGGACGCAGGCGTAAGAGCGGAGCGGATCCTCCGGCGTGTTCATGACGTAGTCGAGCAGCTGGTCGACGGTCGAGACGGCGACGTGGCATCGCGTATCCGAAGAAGCGTAATAGATGTACACTTTGCCGTTGTCGAGCGCGACGGCGCCGTTGCAAAATACGACGTTCGATACGTCGCCGACGCGTTCCTCGCCCTCCGGAGCAAGAAGATGGCCGCCGGGACGATGCGTCACCTTGTGAGGCTCCTTCAAGTCCGACAAAAACGCATACAGCACGTAGCGGAGGCCGGCGGCGGTATTGCGGACGCCGTGGGCGATATGGAGCCAGCCTTTGTCCGTCTTGATCGGGGCAGGTCCTTGGCCGTTCTTCACTTCTTTAATCGTATGATAATGACGCTCGTCGATAATGATTTCCTCGTCGATGACGGCTTGCTCGATGCTGTCGGATAACCCCCAGCCGATGCCGCCGCCGGAGCCGGTGTCGATAAAGCCGTCCTGCGGGCGCGTATAGAAGGCGTATTTGCCGTCGATAAATTCCGGATGAAGGACGACGTTGCGCTGCTGATTCGACTTCGTCTTCAAGTCGGCGAGCCGTTCCCACTGCTTCAAATCTTTGGTGCGGGCGATGCCGCATTGGGCGACGGCGCTGGACAGATCGCCCCTCGGCGCATCCGGGTCTTTGCGCTCGGTGCAGAACAGGCCGTAAATCCAGCCGTCCTCATGCTGCACGAGCCGCATGTCGTAGACGTTGACGTCCGGATCATCCGTTTCCGGCATGACGATCGGCCGGTCCCAGAAACGGAAGCCGTCGACGCCGGTATCGCTTTCGGCTACCGCAAAAAACGATTTGCGGTCGTGCCCTTCCACGCGGGCCACAAGGTAAAACTTGCCGTTCAAATGAATGGCCCCCGGGTTGAAGACGCAGTTGATGCCCAGACGCTCCATAAAATACGGATTCGTCCGCGGATCGAAATCGTACCGCCAGTGCAGCGGGGCATGCTCCGCGGTCAATACCGGATGCCGGTAGCGGGCAAATACGCCGTTGCCTGGCTCGACGGGTTCGTTGATGCGGGCAAGGAGCGATTGATGCCGCTCCGTCAGCCGTTCCTTTCGTTGTTCGAATATGCTCATATAAGATTCCTCCCGAATTGAATGAAATCTATGAAAGCTCCGACTTCAGCCGCTCCACCATTTCGAAGCAGGCGCGGCCGTTATGGTACGGACATTTCCAGGCGCTGACCTTTTGCTCATTCTCGCTTGGCGTACCGTCGCGGAGCACGCTCCAATGCCACTCTCCATGCTCCTTGTCGACGATAAAGTTTTCGATGAATTGCCAAGCTTTCGCGGCAGCCTCCCGGTAACGCGCCTCGCCCGTCAGCTGGTACGCGTTGTAGAAGCCGACGACCGCCTCCGCCTGCGGCCACCAATCCTTGTTCGTGTCGATCAGCCCGGACGGGCCGCCTTCGTTAAACAAGCCGCCGTCTTCGTCTGCGCCGTCGCGGAGCGCGGCTTCCGCCATCCGAACCGCGACGCGGTTTACGCGGTCCAGCAGCTCCTCGTCGCCCAGCACCTCGGCCGCTTCCGCGAGCAGCCAGCTGCCTTCGATATCGTGGCCGTAAGAGATGTGATCGGACAAGGGCGTCCAGTCCGGATCGAAAAACAGCACGAAACGTGCGGTGTCGCCGTCAACGATATGGCGAACCGTCACCTCGATCAGCTCCTTGAGCTTGCCGGAGAGCGGCTCGGACGGCCAGACGCGGTACAGGTTCGTGTACGCTTCCAGCACGTGGAGATGGGTATTCATCGACTTGGCGGCGTTCAAGTCCTTCTCGCTCAGGCTGTTGTCCTCCGTCGGCCCCCAGCCGCGGCTCAACGCTTCCCAATAGCCGCGATGCTCCTTGTCGTAACCGTAGCGCTCCAGCGTATGGAACAGTTCGATCGCCAGAGTCAAAGCCTGCTTGTCGCCCGTCGCCCTCGCATATTCGGAATAGGCGTAAATGGCGAAGGCTTGGCCGTAAATTTGTTTTTTGTCCGAGGCCGGACGTCCGGCGGCATCGACCGACCAATACAGTCCTCCGTGCTCGCGGTCGGCAAAGCGTTCGTTCAGATAGCGATAGGCCCGATCGGCCACCCGCTTGTACGACTCGTCTCCGTAGACGCGGTAAGCCGTCGCAAACGTCCACAAAATGCGGGTGTTGAGCACCAGGCTTTTGTCGGCGTTCGGGTCGATGCGCAAATCGCGGCTGATATAGCCGTAAAAGCCGCCGTTCGTCTCGTCTATCGCATGCTTCATCCAAAACGACAAAATGTTTTGCTTCAGCTCCCGCTCCAGCCGTTCGGTCCAGTCGGAAGCGGCAATGCCGGGAAAGATCGTATCCAATGACTGCGCCTCGCTTTCGTAAAGTATGGTTTCGATCGGTGCTGCCACTATGACTCGGCCAGCTTGCTCCGGTAGTAGCTGCCGACCGTCTTCTCGGCTTGCTTGCCGAACATGCAGTAATCGTCGTTGGCCGAAGCGGACGTTTCGTCGTACAGCCGGGCCGGCCAATCCCACAGCATGAAGCCGCCGACCCAATCCCGCTTGTCGCAAGCGGCGAACATCGCTTCGTAATATTGCCGCTGCGCTTCCTCGCTCGGCAAGCCCTGCAAGCCCCAGTCGTTCGGAATGGCGGGAGAGCCTTCGCGGCTCGGACATCCGGCTTCCATAAAGAAA
>Ga0065721_10049270_pt1 | contig 39604 bp, 34 predicted proteins | sample Mesricmetagenome_FD_59108 | JGI IMG/M metagenome (GOLD analysis project Ga0065721, IMG submission 59108) | Mesophilic microbial community from rice straw/compost enrichment Sample: eDNA_1 v2 (version 2) | ecosystem: Engineered > Solid waste > Grass > Composting > Bioreactor | place: USA: Davis... | reverse complement strand
CGGGGGCCGGAATCAGGACGGCGCTGGGCCGCCGGCGCGGGCGCCGGGGTTTTGGAGCGGGCGGGCGCCGGCGCGGCGGAGGAGCGGGTATCGGAATCGGACATGGGGGGCATCGCGGGGCGGGATTATCCCCAGCCGCCCCGCCGCGGCCCGCGTGCGCACTGCAAGTCCCTGGAAGCGAAAGCGCCCCTGTCAAGCGCCCGAAGCGGTGCATGGCGGCGTGAAGGGCACCCCGCGACGGGTGCCCGGATTCAGCGCCATGCAAGAATTCCGGATTGCTCGCCGGCCTCGTCCGCCCCTACCGCCCTCCCGCTGATGCCCACCGTGGACCTCGTTTTCCCGCACACCTTCGTTCCCTGGTTCCGGGCGGTCGCGCCCTACATCCACGCCTACCACGGCAAGACCTTCGTCATCGGCCTGGCCGGCGAGGCCATTGCCGCGGGCAAGCTCAACCAGTTCGCCCAGGACCTGGCCATCCTGCACGCCATGGGCATCAAGCTCGTGCTGGTGCACGGCTTCCGGCCGCAGGTCAACGAGCAGCTGGCCGCCAAGGGCCAGACCTCGCGCTTCAGCCACGGGCTGCGCATCACCGACGAGGTGGCGCTGGACTGCGCGCAGGAGGCCGCGGGGCAGCTGCGCTTCGAGATCGAGGCCGCGTTCTCGCAGGGCCTGCCCAACACGCCCATGGCCAACGCCACGGTGCGCGTGGTTTCGGGCAACTTCCTGACCGCGCGCCCCGTGGGCATCGTGGACGGCGTGGACTTCATGCACAGCGGCGTGGTGCGCAAGGTGGACGCCGCCGCCATCCGCCGCGCCATCGACTCCGAGACGCTGGTGCTGCTCTCCCCCTTCGGCTTCTCGCCCACCGGCGAAGCCTTCAACCTGGCCATGGAAGAGGTGGCGACGGCCACCGCCATTGCGCTGCAGGCCGACAAGCTGCTGTTCCTCACCGAGATGCCCGGCATCCGGGAGGACCTCAACGACCCGGAAAGCGCCATCGACACCGAGCTGTCGGTGGCCGAGGCCGAGCGGCTGATGGCCTCGCTGCCGCGCCCGACACTGCCCACCGACACCGCCTTCTACCTGCAGCACTGCGTGCGCGCGTGCCGCGGCGGCGTGGAGCGCTCGCACATCCTGCCCTTCTCGGTGGACGGCGCGCTGCTGATGGAAGTCTTCACCCACGACGGCATCGGCACCATGGTGGTGGACGAGAAGCTGGAGAGCCTGCGCGAGGCCACCAGCGACGACGTGGGCGGCATCCTGCAGCTCATCGAGCCCTTCGAGCGCGACGGCACGCTGGTGCGGCGCGAGCGCACGGAGATCGAACGCGACATCGCCAACTACACCGTCATCGAGCACGACGGCGTGATCTTCGGCTGCGCGGCGCTGTACCCCTACCCCGAGGCGCGCACGGGCGAGATGGCCGCGTTGACCATCTCGCCGCAGGTGCAGAGCCAGGGCGACGGCGAGCGCATCCTCAAGCGCGTGGAGCAGCGCGCCAAGGCGCTGGGGCTGGAGAGCATCTTCGTGCTCACCACGCGCACCAAGCACTGGTTCGTCAAGCGCGGCTTCCAGCAGGTGGACCCGGATTGGCTCCCCGAGGCGCGCAAGCGCAAGTACAACTGGGACCGGCGCTCGCTCGTGCTGGTCAAGAAACTCACCTGAAACCGACATTCCCCAAGGAGAACCGACATGGCACGCATGGTTCAGTGCATCTACCTGAAGAAGGAGGCCGAGGGCCTCGACTTCGCGCCCTACCCCGGCGAGCTGGGCAAGCGCATCTACGACAACGTCAGCAAGGAAGCTTTCGAGCTCTGGAAGCGCCACCAGACCATGCTGGTCAACGAGAACCGCCTGAACCTGGCCGACGCGCGCGCGCGCCAGTACCTGGCGCGGCAGATGGAGCGCTTCTTCTTCGGCGAAGGCGCCGACCAGCCCACGGGCTTCGTGCCGCCCTCGGCCTGAGTTTTTCAAGGGCGGCCGAGCCGGCCGCCTTCTTCCCCGCCTCCAATTGCGTCCGCCGGCGGATTTATATCCATCTGCGGTCGTTTGCGCCTGTGCCGGGCCGCGCCGGCTTTTCGCAGCCATTCCCGCGCATTTCGCTCAACCCGGTTTGTCCCGGCTTTGCTTTCAATAAGCCGGCAATTGCGTGGTGCCCGCCGAACTGCTTGGGAGTGATATATTCCAGACTCGACATCATTCAAATGAGGAGCTTGAATTGAGCAGCCTGCAGGAACTCCTGAACCAGCGCGCCGAGTTGGAGCGCCAAATTGCCGAAACCCAGCGCCAGGAACGTGCCGAAGCCATTGCCACGATCCGCCAGCTGATGAGCGAGCATGGTTTGTCGGCGCAGGATCTGACGGCCGGCCGCGGCGGGCTGCGCTCTGCCGGCGATGGCGAGGGCAAGCGCGCCAAGGTGGCGGCCAAATACCGCAATGACGCCACCGGTGAAAGCTGGACGGGCCGCGGCCTGCAACCCAAGTGGCTCAAGGCGGCGCTCGCCGAAGGCAAACAGCTGTCGGATTTCCTGATTACCCAGCCGGCTTGAGAACGCGGTCGCTTTTAATTGCAGTTCTTCAACACTGCAGTTCCATTACTGCCTGAAAAGCCGCCCGCGAGGCGGCTTTTTCACGGAAATTCAACAATTTTTCACGCCGGGGCTGGATATGCGGGCCACCACGCGGCGCGGGCGAGACCATCGCGACGGCAGGCCGCAGGGCTTGGCTAGACTCGCCGGATGATCCCACCCGGCTTCGTTCAGGAATTGCTGTCGCGCGTGGACCTCGTGGAGCTCATCGGGCGCCAGGTCCAGCTCAAGAAGACGGGGGCCAACTACGTCGGCCTGTGCCCCTTCCACGGCGAGAAGAGCCCCAGCTTCACCGTCAGCCCGAGCAAGCAGTTCTATCACTGCTTCGGCTGCGGGGCGAACGGCGACGCCATCCGCTTTCTCACCGAGCAGCATGGGCTCGGTTTCGTCGAAGCCGTCAAGGAGCTGGCGCAGCAGGTGGGCCTGACGGTGCCGGAGGACGAAACCGACCCGCACCGCAAGGAGCTTGCCGCGCAGCAGCGCGAGCACCAGGCCACGCTGGCCGACGTGCTCGCGCGCGCCGCGGCGCACTACCGCAAGCAGCTCAAGGCCAGCCCGCGCGCCATCGACTACCTCAAGGGCCGCGGACTCTCGGGCGAGATCGCCGCGCGCTTCGCGCTGGGCTACGCGCCTGATGGCTGGCGCGGCCTGGCCAGCGTCTTCCCGCGCTACGACGACCCGCTGCTGGTGGAGGCCGGGCTGGTGATCGTGCAGGGCGAGGAAGGCCCGGAGCAGAAGCGCTACGACCGCTTCCGCGACCGCGTCATGTTTCCCATCCGCAGCGTCAAGGGCGAGGTCATCGCCTTCGGCGCGCGCGTGCTCGACAAGGGCGAGCCCAAGTACCTGAACTCGCCGGAGACGCCGCTGTTCGTCAAGGGCCGCGAGCTCTATGGCCTGTTCGAGGCCCGCGGCGCACTGCGCGACAGCGGCTACGTGCTGGTGACCGAGGGCTACATGGACGTGGTGGCGCTGGCGCAGCTGGGGCTGCCGCACGCGGTGGCCACGCTGGGCACGGCCTGCACGCCGGAGCACGTGGCCAAGCTGCTGCGCTTCACGGAGCAGGTGGTGTTCGCCTTCGACGGCGACGCCGCCGGGCGCCGCGCCGCGGCGCGCGCGCTGGAGGCGGCGCTGCCGCATGCCACCGACACGCGCTCCTTCCGCTTCCTGTTCCTGCCGCCGGAGCACGACCCGGACTCCTTCGTGCGCGAGCACGGCCGCGAGGCCTTCGAGCAGGCCGTGGCGCAGGCGGTGCCGCTGTCGCAGCAGCTGCTGGAGCTGGCGGCGCAGGACTGCGACCTCGCCAGCGTCGAGGGGCGCGCGCGCATGCTGGCGCAAGCTAAACCGCTGTGGAGCGCGCTGCCCGAAGGCGCGCTGCGGCTGCAGCTGCTGGCCGAGCTGGCGCGCCGCGGCGCGCTGCCGCTGGAAGAGCTGACGGCGCTGTGGCAGGCGCATCCGGCCACGCGCTCTGCGCCGCGACGCGAGGCCCCGGCCGCGGCGGCGCCGGGGGTGGATCTGCCCGCGCCGGGATTCCACCGCCCGCGCCAAGCCTCGCGCCGCGGCGGCCGGCTGGCGACGAAGCGGCCTGAAGATGTGGCGCTGCAAATGCTGCTGTCGCATGCCGAGTGGTGGGACGAACTCTCGCCACAGATGCACGAGTTGCTGCACGACCTGCCCGCCCCCTATAGCGCGCTGGTGGCTTGGTTGGAGCGCGAGTTGCACGAGCACGGACCACGTCCGTGGGCCGCGTTGCGCGTGGCCCTGGAGCAGGATCCGTTGGCAGAGGAGGCGCGCAATGCGCTACCGGACGACGAGCCTGGCGAAGAGACGCTGGCAGACCTGCAGCGAAAGCTCGATGAGCTACATCGCCAAGAGCTTGAAGCCGAGATGCGCGCCCTAACCCTCTTCGTGGAAGGCAAGGCGGGCGACGCACAGGAACAGGCGAGCGCTCGGACCCGCTACCTTGAGCTCGATAAGCAGGTACGCGAAATCCGCAAGCGCACCGAAGCTGCCGGCTGACACTTTTTCGGGCTTGACAAAGCCTTGATTTTTGACCTTCGCCCCCATATGGGGGATAATTGAGGGTTCGTTATCAGCGGCAAGAGTGACAGCAGCGTCATTGGATACCGGATCCGGCCACCCGCGACACGGGGTCATAGAACAGGCCATATCTCCGCCCAGGGCTGCGCTATTCCCGAAGTCCACGCGAGCTTGCCCGCCCGAGCCTTTCACAGACCGCGAAACCGGCCGTGCGTCGGTGCGTACCCATTGGTGGCGTGCGCACGCCATGTGCTCGCCCTGAGAAGGTCGGACGTTTGACGCTTTCACCATCCGAGGAATTGCATGACCGCCAAGAAGACCGCGCCTGTCCAAGACGACCAGGAAGAGGACAAGAAGCCTGCCGCCAAGGCCACCAAGCCTGCTGCCAAGAAGAAGGCGGCCAAGGCTGCCGCGCCTGCTGCCGAGGACAAGGCCAAGCGCGGTCGCAAACCCAAGGCCGCCGAGAAGGAAGAGGCCGAGGAAGACTTCAGCGACATCGATGCCGAGCTCGAAGGTGAGGTCGATGCGGAGGCCGCCGAGGCCGACACCGGCGTCGAAGCCGCCGCCGCCGACGACACCGCCGCCGTCGACAAGCCCAAGGCCAAGCCGCTGCGCATGAAGGTCAGCCGCGCCAAGGAGCGCGCGCTGATGCGCGAGTTCGGTCTGGACGAAACCGCGCTGACCGAAGAGGAAGTCGCCAAGCGCCGCCAGGAGCTCAAGACGCTCATCAAGATGGGCAAGACGCGCGGCTTCCTGACGCACCAGGAGATCAACGACCACCTGCCCGAGAAGCTGGTGGAGGCGGAGATCCTGGAAGCCATCGTCTCGATGCTCAATGACATGGGCATCGCCGTGTACGAGCAGGCGCCCGATGCCGCCACGCTGCTGATCGCCGGCGGCGCCACCACCACCGCCACCGAGGAAGAGGCCGAGGAGGCCGCCGAGGCAGCGCTGTCCACGGTGGACTCCGAGTTCGGCCGCACCACCGACCCGGTGCGCATGTACATGCGCGAGATGGGCACGGTGGAGCTGCTCACGCGCGAGGGCGAGATCGAGATCGCCAAGCGCATCGAGAAGGGCCTGCAGGACATGATGCTGGCCATCTCGGAGTCGCCCACGACGATCGCCGAGATCATGACCATGGCCGACAAGATCGCTGCCGGCGAGATCGCGATCTCGGAGGTGGTGGACGGCTTCGTGGCCGAGGACGAGGCTGACGACTACGTCGCCGAGGAAGACTTCGACGAGTTCGACGAAGAGGACGACGACGACGGCCAGGGCGGCTCCAAGGCGCTGACCAAGAAGCTCGAAGAGCTCAAGCGCGCGGCGCTGGAGAAGTTCGAGGGCATCCGCGCGCACTTCCAGGAGCTGCGCAAGGTCTGCGAGAAGGAAGGCGCCAAGGGCTACAAGTCGCCCGCCTACGTCAAGGCGCAGGACGCCATCAGCAACGAGCTGATGACGATCCGCTTCACCGTCAAGACCATCGAGAAGCTGTGCGACATGCTGCGCTCGCAGGTCGATGACGTGCGCCGCTACGAGCGCGAGCTGCGCCGCATCGTCGTGGACAAGTGCGGCATGCCGCAGGAGCACTTCATCAAGACCTTCCCGCCGCGCGCCCTGGACCTGAAGTGGGCCGAGGACGAGGTGGCCGCGGGCAAGAACTACAGCGCCGTGCTGGGCCGCAACCTGCCCGCGATCCAGGAGCTGCAGCAAAAGCTCGTGGACGTGCAGAACCGCGCCGTGGTGCCGCTGGAAGACCTCAAGGCGATCAACAAGAAGATGAACGAGGGCGAGAAGAGCTCTCGCGACGCCAAGAAGGAGATGATCGAGGCCAACCTGCGCCTGGTGATCTCCATCGCCAAGAAGTACACCAACCGCGGACTGCAGTTCCTGGACCTGATCCAGGAAGGCAACATCGGCCTGATGAAGGCGGTGGACAAGTTCGAATACCGCCGCGGCTACAAGTTCTCGACCTACGCCACGTGGTGGATCCGCCAGGCCATCACGCGCTCGATCGCCGACCAGGCGCGCACCATCCGCATCCCGGTGCACATGATCGAGACGATCAACAAGATGAACCGCATCTCGCGCCAGCACCTGCAGGAATTCGGCTTCGAGCCGGACGCGCCGACGCTGGCGGAGAAGATGGAGATTCCCGAGGACAAGATCCGCAAGATCATGAAGATCGCCAAGGAGCCGATCTCCATGGAGACGCCGATCGGCGACGACGACGACTCCCACCTGGGCGACTTCATCGAGGACACCAACAACACCGCGCCGATCGAGGCGGCCATGCAGGCCGGCCTGCGCGACGTGGTCAAGGACATCCTCGACAGCCTCACCCCGCGCGAGGCCAAGGTGCTGCGCATGCGCTTCGGCATCGAGATGCAGTCGGACCACACGCTGGAGGAAGTCGGCAAGCAGTTCGACGTCACCCGCGAGCGCATCCGCCAGATCGAGGCCAAGGCCATCCGCAAGCTCAAGCACCCGACGCGCTCGGACAAGCTGCGCACCTACCTCGACAACCTGTGATCGACCGGTCATCCGAAGGCCACCTGCGGGTGGCTTTTTTTTGCCTTTTTGTCAGGCCGGTGAAAGCCGCCCAAAGGCGGCCCAGTCTTCGGCAATCCGCAGCAGCTGTTGACGGCCCCGGTGCTCCCGGGGCTGTCGTTTTTGTGCACTGAGTCACGCAAGGCGGCGGCTAAACTGCCGGGGCCCATGCCTCGAATCCTTGAACGCACTGTCCTGTTTGCCGATCTGCGCGGTTCCACCGGGCTGTTCGAGCGCCTGGGCAACGCCGCCGCCAGCACGCTCGTCACGGGCGCCGTGGGTCTGCTGGGCGAGTGCGTGGAGCGTGGTGGCGGGCACGTGATCAAGACGCTGGGCGATGGCCTGATGGCGGTGTTCGAGGACGCCACCCGCGCCGTCGCCGCGGCCGACGCCATGCACCAGGCGCTGCAGCGCCCGCCGCGCGGCAGCGGCGCGGCCACCGCTGCCAGCGTGGCCGCCGGCGCGCTCAAGCTGCAGGTGGCGATGGCGCGCGGCGAGGTGGTGGAAATCGAGAGCGACTGCTTCGGCGACGCCGTCAACGTCGCGGCGCGGCTGCTGGACCACGCGGGCGACAACGAGACGCTGGTGACGGTGGACGTGCTCGCCGGGCTGCAGCCCTCGCAGCAGGTGCGCTTCCGCGCGCTGGACCGGCTGCAGCTGCGCGGCCGAGCCGAGCCGGTGCAGGTGCACCTGCTGCAAAGCCACCACGCGGTCATGGACGGCGCGGCCACGCAGTTCGGCGACGCCCTGCCCCAGCCCGGCGAGCCCGAGGCGCTGCGCCTGAAGTGGCGCGGCCAGGAACGCATCTTCGCCACCGCCCAGTTGCCGCTGGTGCTGGGCCGCAGCCCGCAGGCCGGCTGCTGCATCGACGACTCCCGCGTCTCGCGCTCGCACGCGCGCATCGACTGGCACGGCGGCGCCTTCCAGTTCACCGACCTCAGCTTCAACGGCAGCTACGTGCGCTTTGCCCACGACCGCGCCGTACTGAGCCTGCGCCGCGGCAGCTGCACGCTGCACGGCAGCGGCGAGATCGGCCTGGGCGTGCCGCCGGGCGGCGACGCCAATGCCCCGGTACTGCACTTCGAGGTGCTGCGCCTGGGCGAGGACATCCTCCCCGCCGCTGGCGCCCGCTGAGCCCACGCGCCGCGCTTCGCGGCCCCCTCCTCGTCCCGTCTTCCAGCCTCCCGGCCAGCCCGTGTCGCGTCGGGGCATCGGGGACAATTTGGGCATGACTTCCCCTGCCTCCCACCGCCACGGCACGGCCGAGCGCACCGCGGTGCTGCTGGTCAACCTGGGCACGCCCGACGCCCCCACCGCCCCGGCGCTGCGCCGCTACCTGGCCGAGTTCCTGGGCGACCCGCGCGTGGTGGAAATCCCGCGTGCGGCCTGGCTGCCGATCCTGCACGGCGTGATCCTGCGCGTGCGGCCCGCCAAGTCCGCGGCCAAGTACGCCAGCATCTGGACGGCCGGGGGCTCGCCGCTGGCGGTGTGGACGCGGCGCCAGGCCGAGGGCCTGCAGCAGCGCCTGCCGGCGTCGGTGCTGGTGCGCCACGCCATGCGCTACGGCAGCCCCGCCATCCCGCAGGTGCTCGACGAGCTGGCCGCCGCCGGCGCCACGCGCGTGCTGGTGCTGCCGCTGTATCCACAGTACGCCGCCTCCACCACCGCCACCGCCAACGACGCCGTGGGCCGCTGGCTGGCCGCGCAGCGCCGCCAGCCCGAAATCCGCTTCGTCAACCACTACCCGGACGACGTGGGCTACATCGGCGCGCTGGCGGCGCAGGTGCGCGCGCACTGGCAGCAGCACGGCCGGGGCAACAAGCTGGTGATGAGCTTTCACGGCGTCCCGAAGCGCACGCTGGAGCTGGGCGACCCCTACCACTGCGAATGCCACAAGACGGCGCGGCTGCTGGCCGAGCGGCTGGGGCTGGACAAGGACGAATGGCTGGTGACCTTCCAGAGCCGCTTTGGCAAGGCCGAGTGGCTGCAGCCCTACACCGAGCCCACGCTGGTGGCGCTGGCCCGCGCCGGTCAGCAGCGCGTGGACGTGATGTGCCCCGGCTTCCCGGCCGACTGCCTGGAGACGCTGGAGGAGATCAACCAGGAAGTGCGCGCCGCCTTCCTGGGCGCCGGCGGCAAGACCTACCACTACATCCCCTGCCTCAACGACGCGCCAGCCTGGCTGGACGCCCTGGCCGCCCTGGCGCAGCGCCACCTGCAGGGCTGGCCGCTGGAGGACGCGCCGGCGGCCGAGCGCGCGCTGCAGCGCGAGCGCGCGCTGGCGCTGGGCGCCGCGGCCTGAAAGCAAAAAAGCCGCCGCGGGACACCTCCCGCGGCGGCTGAAGGCACGCGGTCCGCCCTGGAACCGGACCGCGGCAGCGCAGCGAATCGGATCAGAAGCGGTGCTGCACGCCGACGATCACGCCGGTCTGCGTATCGGCAAAGCCCGTCACGCCCTCGGGGCTGCCGGAGCGCGTGAGACCCACGAACTGGCCGTTCTTGGCCCGGGAATGGCCGGTGACGGCGTAGAGGTCGGTGCGCTTGGACAGCGCGTACTTGGCGCGCAGCACGTACAGCGTCGGGTCGGCCTCGGGCAGGCCCAGGCTCGTGTCCCGGACGTTGACGTGGTAGACGGCGGCGGTCAGGCCCAGCGCGGGCAGGGCCTGCCAGTTCACGCCCACCCACATCGTGTCGCCGCGCAGGTCGGCCGTCGCGACGTTGTCGCGCTTGAAGTAGCGGTAGCCCGCCTTCACCGCCCAGGCGTCGGAAATGGCGTAGGCCAGGCCGGCGTGGGCCGAGGTGGTCTTGTCGCGGCCGCCGGTCGCCAAGGTGTTGCCATTGGCGCGCTCGATGGTCAGCGCGGCGCTGACCGGCCCCGCGCCGTAGCCGACACCCAGCATCGCGACGGCCGAATCGCCCGTGCTGCCCGCCTGCTCGCCGAAGGCGTAGGTGGCGCCGACCTTGAAGCCGCTGAAGGTGCCCTGGTACTTGAGCAGGTTGCTGGCCGACGTGGTCATGGCGTAGCGGTTCACGGGCGTGGCCGGAACGGTGGCCGCCGTCGGCGAGCCGTGCGCGCCCGTCGCCCACGAGTAGGACGGCGCGTAGCCCATGGGATCGAAAGGCAGCATGAAGTCGTAGGCGGTGGTGAACGAGCGGCCAGCGACCAGGCGGCCAAAGCCACCTTCCAGCCCGACGGTGGCGTGGCGGCCGAACAGGTTGCCGTCGGAGCTGCCGTTGTCGATGAAGAGGCCGCCTTCGAGCTGGAACAGGGCCTTGAGGCCTCCGCCCAGGTCCTCCGAGCCGCGCAGGCCGAAGCGCGAGGTGTTCATGCCGCCGGAGGTCAGCCGCGTGACGCTGCCGCCCGTGGCGCTGGCGTGGTTCACGTACTCCACGCCGGCATCGACCAGGCCGTAGAGCTGAACGTTGGACTGGGCATGCACGGCGGCGGCGGCGGGCAGCGCGGCCAGCGCAATGGCGAGTTTCTTCATCGGGGATCTCCTCATGGTGATGGGCGTTCCCGGAGAGCGGCACGGCGCGGTCCGGGCGTGTCGTACCGCGCCGCCAGCCTTGCCGCCGGCGGCGCGAGCTCCGCCGCCACGCGGCCCCGTGGCGGGCTGCGTGCGCGGCATGAGTCGGGTGGAGGGGGCCAGCCCGTGGAGGGGCCAGCCGGGGGCGCCGCGCGGCGTGGCCGGCGGGTGTCGTGGGCCTCAGCCGTGCGGGATCGGCGCGGGCGTCCGGGGGCCGCTCTTGGTGCGGCGGCGCCAGGCCAGGAAGCGCGGCAGCACCAGCACCGCCACCACCAGCGCCAGCAGCGTGGCCGAGCCCGGGCGCTGCACCAGCACGCCCCAGTGGCCTTCGCCGATGGACAGCGCGTTGCGCAGCTGCGCCTCGGCCAGCGGGCCCAGGATCATGCCCACCACCACCGGCGCGGTGGGGAAGTCGAAGCGCCGCATCACCACGCCCAGCACGCCGATGGCGTAGAGCAGCACCAGGTCGAACGCCGACTGGCGCATGCCGTACACGCCCACGGTGGCGAAGATCAGGATGCCCGCGTACAGCTGGGGCTTGGGCACCTTGAGCAGCTTCACCCAGAAGCCCACCAGCGGCAGGTTCAGGATCAGCAGCATCACGTTGCCGATGTACAGCGAGGCGATCAGCGCCCACACCAGCGCGGCATTGCTGTCGAAGAGCTGCGGCCCGGGCTGGATGCCGTAGTTCTGGAACGCGCCCAGCAGGATCGCCGCGGTGTTGGAGGTGGGGATGCCCAGCGTCAGCAGCGGGATCAGCGTGGCGGTGATGGCGGCGTTGTTGGCCGCCTCGGGCCCCGCGACGCCCTCGATGGCGCCCGAGGAGCCGAACTCCTCCTTGTGCCTGGAGAGCTTCTTCTCCGTGGCGTAGCTCAGGAAGGTGGGGATCTCGCTGCCGCCGGCCGGGATGGTGCCGAAGGGGAAGCCGATGAAGGTCGCGCGCAGCCAGGCGGGCCACGAGCGGCGCCACTCCGCCTTGGTCATGTGCACCCGGGTGAGCTTGTTCTGCGACTCCTTGACGCGGCCCTCGAACAGCACCGCGTACAGGCACTCGGCCACCGCGAACAGGCCCACGGCGATGAGCACCACCTCCAGCCCGTCCATCATCTCGGGCATGCCCGCGGTGTAGCGCGCCTGGCCCGTGATCTGGTCGATGCCCACCAGCCCCATGGCCAGGCCGATGAACAGCGCGGTGAGCCCGCGCACCGTGCTCTTGCCCAGCACCGCGGTCACGGTGCAGAAGGCCAGCACCATCAGCATGAAGTACTCGGGGGGGCCCAGCAGCACGGCGTACTTGGCCACCAGCGGGGCACAGAAGGTCACCAGCACCGTGGCGATGGTGCCGGCCACGAAGGAGCCGATGGCCGCCGTGGCCAGCGCCGCGCCGGCGCGGCCGCTGCGCGCCATCTTGTTGCCTTCCATGGCCGTGACCATGGAGCCCGCCTCGCCCGGCGTGTTGAGCAGGATGGACGTGGTGGAGCCGCCGTACATCGCGCCGTAGTAGATGCCGGCGAAGAAGATCATCGACGCCGTCGGGTCCACCTGGAGCGTGATGGGCAGCAGCATCGCCACCGCCGTGGCCGGGCCAATACCCGGCAGCACGCCCACGGCCGTGCCGATGGTGCAACCCACCAGCGCCCACAGCAGGTTCACCGGCGTGCCGGCGGTGGCAAAGCCTTGCAGCAGGGCATTCAAGATTTCCATTACAGCCACCCCGTGCCGGTGAGGCCGGGCAGGTTGATCGCCAGGCCTTGCGTGAACATCCAGTACACCGGCGCGGCGATGGCCAGGCCGATGAGCAGGTCCGTGACGAAGGACCGCAGCGAGCGGTCGCGCCGCCCCTCGGCGGCCTTGAAGCCGCGCACGGCCAGCATGAAGCACAGCGCGCAGCTCAGGATGAAGCCCAGCCGCTCGATGAGCACCGCGTTGGCCAGCAGGCCGGCGGACACCCACACGAAGCCCGGCCAGAAACCGCGCTCGCCTTCATCGGGCACGTCGAGATCGCGGAAGCCACCCGTGGCGGCCTCGTAGATCAGCCAGCCCCCGCACGCCAGCAGCGCCAGCGTTACGACCCAGGGCAGGAAGTTGGGGCCGACGCCGGCATAGCCTGCATCAGCTGGAATGCCCGTGGCCCCCCAGGCCAGCAGGCCCCCGGCAGCCAGCGCCGCCAAGCCCACCAGCGTCTGTGCCGTGCGCTGGCTCATGTCACACCATCCCGGCCTTGGCCATGATCGCGCGCAGGCTCGCGAACTCGTCGTCCACGAACTTGCCGAACGCGTCGCCCGTGAGCAGCGCCGGCGTCCAGCCGTTTTGCTGCACCGCCTGGGTCCAGGCCGGCGACTGCGTGGCCTTGGTGACCATGTCGATCAGCGCCTTGCGCTGCTCGGCCGTGATGCCGGGCGCGCCGTACACGCCGCGCCAGTTGCTGATCACGACGTTCCAGCCCTGCTCCTTGAGCGTCGGGGCGTCCAGTCCCTTGAGGCGCGCCTCGGAGGTGGTGGCGACGGGCTTCATCTTGCCGCTCTTGATGTACTCGCCGAACTCGGTCAGCGCGCTGGCGCCCACCGTGACGTTGCCGCCCAGGATGGCGGCCACCGCCTCGCCGCCCCCACGGAAGGCGACGTAGTTGATCTTGGTCGGATCGATGCCCGCCTCGCGCGCCAGCATCGCCACGGCAATGTGCTCGGTGGAACCGCGCGAGCCGCCGCCCCACTTGACGCTGCCCGGCTCCTTCTTCATCTGCTCCACGACCTCCTTCATGGACTTGAAGGGGGAGTTCGCGGGCAGCACGAACACCTGCGATTCGCTGAGCAGCCGCGCCAGCGGCGTGGCCTGCGTCACGTTGACCGGTGGCTTGCCGGTGATGATGCCGCCCAGCATGACGGCGCCCATCACCATCAGCGCGTTCGGATCCTTCTTGCTGGCGTTGACGAACTGCGCCAGACCGATGGCGCCGGCGGCGCCGCCCTTGTTGTCATAGTTGACCGAGGAGGCGGCGCCGGACTCCATCAGCGCCTTGCCCAGGGCACGGCCGGTGGCGTCCCAACCGCCACCGGGGTTGGCGGGGATCATCATCTTGAGATTGGCGGCGGCGCGGGCCGACAGCGGCAGCGCACCGACGGCGGCCAGCGCGGCCAGCGAACGCAGGAAGGTGTCTCGACGCATGGATGTCTCCTGGTGGTCTTGGCTTGGGGTCGAAGGCATTTTTTGAGCTGGCGCTGTCGATCGGCTGTCAAACGGATCAGGGAAATTACGGGGGCTGCACACACATGAAGTTGCTGTTGGTGGAGGACGACGCGGCCATGCAGGCCGCCATGCAGCGGGCGCTGGAGCGCCGGGGTTTCCAGGTCAGCACCTGCGGCGACGGCGCGCGGGCGCTGGACCGCTGGCGCGCGGCCGTGCCCGACGCGGTGGTGCTGGACCTGAGCCTGCCCGGCCTGGACGGGCTGCAGGTGCTGGCGCAGGCGCGCGCCGAGGGACTGGACGCGCCGGTGATCATCCTCACCGCCCGAGGCACGGTGGGCGACCGCATCCTGGGCCTGAACACGGGTGCGGACGATTACCTGCCCAAACCCTTCGACTTGGACGAATTGGAGGCGCGCTTGCGCGCCCTCGTGCGCCGCCGCGGCGGCAACGGCCCGGCCGAGGCCGCGAGCTGGTGCGGGCTGCGCGTGGATGCCTCCAGCGGCGCCATCTACCACCTCGACAAGCCGCTGGAGCTGGCCCCGCGCGAGGCAGCGCTGCTGCGCGCGCTGCTGGGCCGGCCCGGGCACGCGGTGGCCAAGGAGCGGCTGTTCGAGATCGTGTTCGCGGGCGACGACTCGGTGCAGATCGAGGCCGTCGAGGTGGTGGCGTACCGCCTGCGCAAGAAGCTCGCGCCCACCGGCGTGCAGCTGGTGACGCTGCGCGGGCTGGGCTACTTGCTGCAGGCACCGGCGTGAGCCGACGCGACGCGGACGTGCACGCGGCGCGGCTGTCGCTGCGCGCGCGGCTGCTGCTGGGCATCCTGGTGCCGGTGCTGGCGCTGGTGAGCTTCAACGGCTGGAGCCTGTACCGCCAGGCGCTGCGGGCGGCCGACCAGGCCTACGACCGCACGCTGCTGGCCTCGGCCAAGTCCATCGGCGAGCTGCTCTACCTCACCCGCGAGGGCGGCCGGGTGCGGCTGCACGCCACCGTGCCCTACGCGGCGCTGGAGGCCTTCGAGGCCGACAACCGCAGCCGCCTCTACTACCGGGTCACGGGCTTCGACGGCGAGCTGCTCCTGGGCTTCGAGGACCTGCCGCGCTGGCAGGGCCGCATTCCCGACCGGCCCGCCTACGCCGCGCTGGTGGACTTCTACGACGGCCAGTACCAGGGCGTGCCGGTGCGCATGGCGGTGCTGCTGCAGCCCGTGGCCTCCGAAGTCGGCCAAGGGATGGCCACGATCCAGGTGGCCGAGACGCTGGAGCTGCGCCGCACGCTGGCGCGCCAGCTCCTGCTGGAGGCGCTGTGGCACCAGGCGCTGCTGGTGGCGGTGATCGTGCTGGTGGTGCTGTGGGTGGTGCAGCGCGCCACCGCACCGGTGCGCCGGCTCAGCGAGGAGGTGGCGGCGCGCGACGAGGACACGCTCGCCCCCATCCACGCGCCCGATGCGCCGCGCGAGCTGCAGCCGCTCATCGCCGCCACCAACGCCGTGATGTCGCGCCTGGAGCATGCCGCGGCGCAGCAGAAGCGCTTCGTGCGCGACGCCTCGCACCAGCTGCGCACGCCGCTGGCGGTGCTCAAGGTGCAGGTGCAGTCGGCGCTGCGCGGCGATGCCCCTGCGACCCAGGCCCTGCAGGAAATCAACACCACGGTGGACCGCGCCACGCAGCTCGTCAGCCAGATGCTGGCGCTGGCCAAGGTGGAGCAGCTGCGCCAGCAGCGCGGCGCGCCGGTCAGCGACTGGGCCACCGTCGTGCATGCGCTGGCGCTGGAGCTCTCGGCGCTGATCGCGCAGCGCGGGCTGGACTTCGAGCTGGACCTGGGCGAGGCCGCCGCACCGGTGCCGGTGCGCGCGCACGAGTGGGCGCTGCGCGAGCTCACGCGCAACCTGCTGCACAACGCCATCCGCCACACGCGCACGCTGCTGCTGGTGCGGCTGGAGCGCGTGGATGGTCAGGCGGTGCTCACCATCCGCGACGACGGTCCCGGCATCGCGCCGGCGCAGCGCGCGCACCTGTTCGAAGCTTTTGCCGCTTCCGTCAGCGCTGGCGGCACCGGGCTCGGGCTTGCGATTTGCCACGAAATCGTCATGTCGCTGGGCGGCCGCATCGAGTTGCTGGACCGCGGCGCGGCCGACCGCGTCGAGGGCCTGGACGCCGTGGTGCGCCTGGCACTGGCCGACAATCCCGCCCCATGATCGAACTGCCCCTTCAAGAACGTGTACGGCTGGACAAGTGGCTGTGGGCAGCCCGCTTCTTCAAGACCCGCGGGCTGGCCGCCGAGGAAATCGGCAAGAACCGCATCAGCGTCAACGGCCAGGTGGCCAAGGCCTCGCGCGAGCTCAAGGCCGGCGACCGCGTCTCGTGGCGCCAGCAGGGGGTGCTGCGCGAGGTCGAGGTGCGGGCCCTGAGCGAAGTGCGCGGCCCGGCGCCGTTGGCGCAAACCCTGTACGTCGAAACCCCCGAGAGCCTGGAAGCGCGCCGCGTCGCGGCCGAGCAGCGGCGCCAGGGTATCGAGCCCGCCCAGACCATTGCCGGCGGGCGGCCCACCAAGCGCGACCGGCGCGACCTGGAACGCGAGCAGCGCACCCGTGTCGAATGGGACCGCTGGAGCGCCAAGCTCGGCGACTGAGGCCATGGAACCACATCAGCCCCCGCGGCATCCACGGCAAGCGCGGCGGCCGGCCCCCGCGAGGCCGGCCGAATTTTTTTGAATTGACCCTCTTGAAGCCCTGGGGATAGCCCCCAGTTGGCGAGGCAATGGAGTTCACCACACCCATGAACCACACCGACAACACCACGACCCCCGAGGCGGCTGCCGTGCCGCCGGCCGCCGATACGCCCAGCGCCGCCGCAGCCGCCGAGGCCACCGCCGCCTACGCAGCCCACTCGGCGCCCGCCAGCCACGGAGCAGCCGAGGAAGGCGCCGCTGCTCCCTCGCTGGAGCAGCGCCTGAGCGAGCTGGAAGCGCGCCACGCCGAGGTGTCCGACGCCTACCTGCGCGCCAAGGCCGAAACCGAAAACGTGCGCCGCCGTAGCGAGGAAGAGGTGGCCAAGGCGCGCAAGTTCGCCGTCGAGGCCTTTGCCGAGAGCCTGTTGCCCGTCAAGGACAGCCTGGAAGCGGCCATTGCCACGCCCAATGCCACCGCCGAGCAGGTGCTCGAAGGCGTGCAGGTCACGCTGCGCCAACTCAGCCAGGCGCTGGAACGCAACAAGGTGGTGGAAGTGGCCCCGCCCGCGGGCACGCGCTTCGACCCGCACCAGCACCAGGCCATCAGCATGGTGCCGGCCGACCAGGAAGCCAACACGGTCGTCACCGTGCTGCAGAAGGGCTACCTGATCGCCGAGCGCGTGCTGCGCCCGGCCCTGGTCACGGTAGCCGCTCCCAAGTAAAGACCAAGGCGGCCGCGCGGTCTTGAAAGTACCCTGCCCGGCCGCACTTCCCAGAACAAGCAGACATCCCTGAGATACCAGGAGCACAACATGGGCAAGATCATCGGCATCGACCTCGGCACCACGAACTCGTGCGTGGCCGTGATGGAAGGCAACACCACCCGCGTCATCGAAAACAGCGAAGGCGCACGCACCACGCCCTCCATCGTCGCGTACCAGGAAGACGGCGAGATCCTGGTTGGCGCTTCCGCCAAGCGCCAGGCCGTCACCAACCCCAAGCACACCTTCTACGCCGTCAAGCGCCTGATCGGCCGCAAGTTCACCGAGAAGGAAGTGCAGAAGGACATCGACCTGATGCCCTTCAAGATCGTGGCCGCCGACAACGGCGACGCCTGGGTGGAAGAGCGCGGCAAGAAGCTCGCGCCGCCCCAGGTCAGCGCCGAAGTGCTGCGCAAGATGAAGAAGACGGCCGAGGACTACCTCGGCGAGGAAGTGACGGAAGCCGTGATCACGGTGCCCGCCTACTTCAACGACAGCCAGCGCCAGGCCACCAAGGACGCCGGCCGCATCGCGGGCCTGGACGTCAAGCGCATCATCAACGAGCCCACCGCCGCCGCCCTGGCCTTCGGCCTGGACAAGCATGGCAAGGGTGACCGCAAGATCGCCGTGTTCGACCTCGGCGGCGGCACCTTCGACATCTCGATCATCGAGATCGCCGACGTGGACGGCGAGAAGCAGTTCGAAGTGCTCTCCACCAACGGCGACACCTTCCTGGGCGGCGAGGACTTCGACCAGCGCATCATCGACTACATCGTCACCGAGTTCCGCAAGGAGCAAGGCGTCGATCTGACCAAGGACGTGCTGGCGCTGCAGCGCCTGAAGGAAGCTGCTGAGAAGGCCAAGATCGAGCTGTCCAACAGCACGCAGACCGACATCAACCTGCCCTACATCACGGCCGATGCCTCGGGTCCGAAGCACCTGAACATCAAGCTCACGCGGGCCAAGCTCGAAGCGCTGGTCGAGGAACTGATCGAGCGCACCATCGAGCCCTGCCGCGTCGCCATCAAGGACGCGGGCGTCAAGGTCAGCGACATCGACGACGTGATCCTGGTCGGCGGCATGACCCGCATGCCCAAGGTGCAGGAGAAGGTCAAGGAGTTCTTCGGCAAGGAGCCGCGCAAGGACGTCAACCCCGACGAGGCCGTGGCCGTCGGCGCCGCGATCCAGGGCCAGGTGCTGGGCGGCGAGCGCAAGGACGTGCTGCTGCTGGACGTCACGCCGCTGTCGCTGGGCATCGAGACCCTGGGCGGCGTGATGACCAAGATGATCAAGAAGAACACGACCATCCCGACCAAGTTCGCGCAGACCTTCTCCACCGCCGATGACAACCAGCCGGCCGTGACGATCAAGGTCTACCAGGGCGAGCGCGAGATGGCCACGGGCAACAAGAGCCTGGGCGAGTTCAATCTCGAAGGCATCCCGCCGGCGCCGCGCGGCGTGCCGCAGATCGAGGTGACCTTCGACATCGACGCCAACGGCATCCTGCACGTCTCGGCCAAGGACAAGGGCACGGGCAAGGAGAACAAGATCACCATCAAGGCGAACTCGGGCCTGTCCGAGGCCGAGATCGAGAAGATGGTGAAGGACGCCGAGATGAACGCCGCCGAGGACAAGCGCAAGCTGGAGCTGGTGCAGGCCCGCAACCAGGCCGATGCCCTGGTGCACTCGGTGCGCAAGAGCCTGACCGAGCATGGCGACAAGCTCGATGCCGGCGAGAAGGAAAAGATCGAGGCCGCGCTGAAGGACACCGAGGAAGTGCTCAAGGGCGACGACAAGGACGCCATCGAGGCCAAGACCGAGGCCCTGATGGCCGCCAGCCAGAAGCTGGGCGAGAAGGTCTATGCCGACGCCCAGGCCGCGGCCGGCGCCGCTGGCGCAGCCCCGGGCGGCGAAGCGCCGCAGCAGCAACAGGCTTCCTCCGCCTCGGGCTCGCGTCCGGCCGACGACAACGTCGTGGACGCCGAGTTCAAGGAAGTCAAGGACAAGAAGTGACGCGCCGCTGAGCCCCGCCTCTGACTTCTAACTTCTAGAAAAACACCCCCGTGTGGGCTCTGAAGCGCACACGGGGGCTTTTTGCATCGACGCAGCAATTGCCATGGCAAAGCGTGATTACTACGAGGTCCTCGGACTGGCGAAGAACGCCAGCGAGGAGGACATCAAGAAGGCCTACCGCAAGCTGGCCATGAAATACCACCCTGACCGCAATCAGGGTGACGATGCCAAGAAGGCCGAGGAGAAGTTCAAGGAGGCCAAGGAGGCCTACGAGATGCTCTCCGACCCGCAGAAGCGCGCGGCCTACGACCAGTACGGCCATGCGGGCGTGGACCCGAACATGGGCGCGGGCCGCGGCCCCGGCCCGGAGGGCTTCGGCGGCTTCGCGGAGGCTTTCGGCGACATCTTCGGCGACCTCTTCGGCCAGGGCGGCGGCGGGCGCCGCGGCCCGGGCGGACAGCAGGTCTACCGCGGCGGCGATCTCAGCTACACGATGGAGATCACGCTGGAGGAAGCGGCCAACGGCAAGGAAACGCAGATCCGCATCCCGAGTTGGGAGAGCTGCGAAACCTGCCACGGCAGCGGCGCCAAGCCCGGCACCAGCCCCAAGGCCTGCCCGTCCTGCGGCGGCTCGGGCACGGTGCACCTGCGCCAGGGCTTCTTCAGCATCCAGCAGACCTGCCCGCACTGCCACGGCAGCGGACGCATCATCCCCGAGCCCTGCCCCACCTGCTCCGGCGCGGGCAAGCTGCGCAAGCAGAAGACGCTGGAGGTGAAGATCCCCGCCGGCATCAACGAGGGCATGCGCATCCGCTCCGCCGGCAACGGCGAGCCCGGCACCAATGGCGGGCCGTCGGGGGACCTGTACATCGAGATCCGCATCAAGCAGCACGAGATCTTCGAGCGCGACGGCGACGACCTGCACTGCACCATCCCGGTGAGCATGACCCATGCCGCCCTGGGCGGTGCGGTGGAAGTACCCACCCTGGGCGGCAAGGCCGAGATCGAGCTGCCCGAGGGCACGCAGCACGGCAAGACATTCCGCCTGCGCGGCAAGGGCATCAAGGGGCTGCGGTCGAGCTACCCCGGCGACCTCTACTGCCACGTCGCCGTGGAGACGCCCGTGAAGCTCACCGAGTACCAGCGCAAGCTGCTCAAGGAACTCGACGAGTCCTTCCGCAAGTCCGGCGACCGGCACTCGCCCAACGCGAAGAGCTTTACCGATCGCATCAAAGACTTGTTCAAGTAGGCCGCCCGGGCACTCCGGGCCCGATGAAGCAGCGGGCCCGGGTTGCCGGGTGACGCTCACCACAACCGAAAAGCCCCGCGGCTGTCACGGCCGCGGGGCTTTTCGCATTGGAGGACGGGTGCAGCTCAGAACAGCTCGCCCTGCAGCGCCGATGCAGGGCGGCGGAACTGCGTCAGATCCAGCTCCAGCGGCTGGCGGCTCAGTCCCAGCCGGGCACAGGCCTTGTGCAGGCGCTGCGACAGCAACTCGCCCCACACGCCCTGCCCGCGCATGCGATGGCCGAAGCGCCCGTCATTCTCGCGTCCGCCGCGCAGCTCGCGCATGCGCGCCATCACATGCGCGGCGCGCTGCGGAAAGTGCTGCTGCAGCCACTGCTGGAACAGCGGATTCACCTCCCAGGGCAGGCGCAGCACCACGCTGAAGGCGCGGCTGGCGCCAGCGTCGCGGGCGGCCTCGAGGATGCGCTCCAGCTCCGGCTCGTTGAGCAGCGGGATCAGCGGCGAGACGCTCACGCCCACCGGCACCCCGGCGCGCGCCAGCGTCTCGATGGTGCGCAGGCGCCGCGCCGGTGCCGCCGCGCGCGGCTCCATCAGCCGCGAGAGCTTCACGTCCAGCGTGGTGATGGAGACGTACACCGCCGCGAGCTTGCGCGCCGCCATGGGGCCGATGAGGTCCAGGTCACGCTCGATACCGGCGGACTTGGTGACGATGCTGAAGGCGTGGCGGTACTCGGACAGCACCTCGATGAGGCTGCGCGTGATGCGCAGTTGCCGCTCCGCGGGCTGGTAGGCGTCGGTGGCGGAGCCCAGGCTCAGCAGCGCCGGCTCGTAGCCGGGACTGGCGAAGGCCTCGCGCAGCTTCTGCGCGGCGTTGGTCTTGGCGACGATGCGCGTCTCGAAGTCCAGCCCGGGCGAGAGGTCCAGGTAGCTGTGCGTAGGGCGCGCGAAACAGTAGATGCAGCCGTGCTCGCAGCCCCGGTAGGGGTTGATGGAGAGGTCGAAGGGGATGTCGGGCGAGTCGTTGCCCGACAGGATGCTGCGGGCGGGCTGCTCGATGAGCTGCGTGCGCGGCGCCGCACGCTCCTGCAGCGCCGCCTGGGCCAGCGTGCCCCAGCCGTCGTCATAGCCCTCGCGGGCGACGCCCTGGAAGCGGGACGCGATGTTGCTTGACGCTCCGCGGCCCTTGAAGGGCATGAACTGCAGCGGGGCGACGTGCGCGGCGGGAGGATTGGCGGTACGCATACTGTATGTTTATACAGTAGTCGTGCCAGGCTGCACAGGGCGCTTGCAGGCCATGGTCTTTGCACCACGGCCTTGAGGGGGCGCTTCAGTAGTCCACGGCGCTGCCGGGGGCGAGGTTGTCGAACTTGGTCAGCGGCTTCAGGAAGGTCAGCTTTACGGTGCCCACAGGGCCGTTGCGCTGCTTGCCGATGATGACCTCAGCCACGCCGGGCTCCTTGGACTCCTTGTTGTAGTACTCGTCGCGGTAGATGAACATGATCACGTCCGCGTCCTGCTCGATGGCGCCCGATTCCCGAAGGTCGCTCATCATCGGCCGCTTGTCCGGCCGCGTTTCCACCGAGCGGTTGAGCTGCGACAGCGCGATCACCGGGCAGTGCAGTTCCTTGGCCAGCGCCTTGAGGCCGCGCGAGATCTCGCCGATGACGGTGGCGCGGTTCTCCTCGGAGCCCGACGAGCCGCTCATGAGTTGCAGGTAGTCGATGACGATGAGCCCCAGGCGCCCGCACTGGCGCGCCTGGCGCCGGGCGCGCGCACGCAACTCGGCGGGATTGAGAGCCGGCGTCTCGTCGATGAAGACGCTGGCCTTGCTCAACCGGTCCACGGTCTCGGTGAGGCGGCTCCACTCGTCGTCGCGCAGCGCGCCGGTGCGCAGGTGCTGCTGGTCGATGCGGCCGAGCGAGCCCACCATGCGCAGCGCCAGCTGCGCCGCGCCCATTTCCATAGAGAACACCACCACCGGCAGACCTTCATGCACCGCCACGTGCTCGGCGATATTCAGCGCGAAGGCCGTCTTGCCCATGGACGGGCGCGCAGCCAGGATGATCAGGTCGCCCGGCTGCAGGCCCGCCGTCATGCGGTCCATGTCGTAGAAGCCGGTGCGCACGCCGGTGACCTCCTCGGCACCGTTCTCGGCCAGTTCGGTGACGCGGTCGATGAGTTGCATCACCAGATGGTCCATGCCCTGGAAGCCCTGCTTCTGGCGCGAGCCCTCCTCGCCGATCTTGAAGATCTTGCCCTCGGCCTCGTCCAGGATCTGCGACACGGCACGGCCCTGCGGGTTGAAGGCGTTGGTGGCGATCTCGTCGCTGGCCTCGATCAGCTTGCGCAGGATGGCGCGCTCGCGAACGATCTCGGCGTAACGGCGCAGGTTGGCCGCGCTGGGCACGCTCTGCGCCAGCGCGTTGAGGTAGGCCAGCCCGCCACACTCCTCGGCCTTGCCCAAGCTCTGCAGCTGTTCGAAGACGGTGATGACGTCAGCGGGCTTGCTGGCGTTGATGAGCGCGCCGATGGCACCGTAGATCAGCCGGTGCTCGTAGCGGTAGAAGTCGCCTTCGGCCAGCGTGTCGCCGGCGCGGTCCCAGGCGCCGTTGTCCAGCAGCAGGCCGCCGAGCACGCTCTGTTCGGCTTCGATGGAGTGAGGGGGCACGCGCAGGCGGGCGACCTCGTCGTCACGCGGCGCGGAACTGGCGTCACGGGGTGGGAATACTGCAGGCATCGAAGGATGATACGGCGCGGTCAGGACCGCTGGACGGACAGGGTTGGCGCCGTTGGAAGCGCGCCAACCCACGAAAAACCGCTGCTGCGATACGGGCTTAGGCGCTCCCAGGACGGCCAGGCAGCGGCCAGGCGGACAAACAAAAAGGGCCGGCAAGGCCGGCCCTTTGGTGCTGCCGCGACGCGAACGCCGCGGCGGCTGTACGCGAGCAAAACCGCGCTTATTCCGCTTCGGGAACGACCTTGATGGTCAGCTCCACCACCACGTCGGTGTGGGCTGCCACGGCCACCGGGAACTCACCCACGGCCTTGAGCGGGCCGTTGGGCAGGCGCACCTGCGACTTGACGATGTCGAAGCCCTTGGCCTTCAGAGCCACGGCGATGTCGGCGTTGGTCACCGAACCGAACAGGCGGCCGTCCACGCCGGCCTTCTGCGCGATCTGGACGGTCAGGCCATTGAGCTGACCACCCAGCGTCTGGGCGGCGGACAGCTTGTCGGCGGCGGCCTTTTCCAGCTCGGCGCGGCGGGTTTCGAATTCCTTGAGCGCGGCCTCGGTGGCGCGGCGCGCCTGCTTGGTCGGGATCAGGAAGTTGCGGGCGTAGCCGTCCTTGACCTTGACGACGTCACCCAGGTTGCCCAGGTTGGCGACCTTTTCGAGCAGGATCACTTGCATGGTGCTGCTTCCCTATCAGAGCTTGTGCTGGTCGCTGTACGGCAGCATCGCCAGGAAGCGCGCGCGCTTGATGGCGTTGGTGAGCTGACGCTGGTAGAACGCGCGCGTGCCGGTCAGGCGGGCGGGCGTGATCTTGCCGTTCTCGCCGACGAAGTCGCGCAGCGTGTCGATGTCCTTGTAGTCGATCTGCTCGACGCCAGCGACGGTGAAGCGGCAGAAGCGCTTGCGGCGGAACAGCAGCGACTGCTGGTTGCGCTTGGGCTTGCGGTCCTTCGAGAAGCGACCTTTTCCACGGGGCGGGGCCATGTTTGACTCCTTGAATCCAGATTCGTAATTGCGAACAGTGCGGCGGGAACGACCGTTTCAGTCGAGCGCCGTGACATGGAAGAGCAGGCCGCGTCCGTTGCGTCCGGCACTCAGGAAACCAGCGAACTCGCCGCTGTTTCCCAGCTCCAGCGCCCCGACGCGCCGCGTGACCTCGCCGATCGCCACGGCCCGGATCTCCAGCGAGACCCGGCGCGGCAGGCCGTCCTCCAGAACTTGCGACTCGTGCTTGAGCCCCAGGTCGAAGGCCGGTAGTCCGGCGGGGGTGTAGCGCAGGGCACCGCGTTCGACGAGCTGGGCACTGAGCACCAGCCGGTTGACGCCGGCAACGGCCTGCGCGAGCGGCGCTGACGCGCCCGCGCTCATCAGGCGGCGCTTTCCTGCGCGGCCTTGCGGGCTTCTTCCTTCTCGACGGCCTTCATCATCACCGACGGGGTCGTCTCGGCCTTGTCCTTGACCACAGTCAGGTGGCGCAGCACGGCGTCGTTGAAGCGGAAGCCCGTCTCCAGCTCACCCAGCGTTTCCTTGCTGCACTCGATGTTCAGGCACAGGTAGTGCGCCTTGGCCAGCTTCTGGATCAGGTAGGCCAGTTGACGGCGACCCCAGTCCTCGACGCGGTGCACCTTGCCACCGGCGTTGGTGACCAGGTTCTTGTAACGCTCCAGCATGGCCGGAACCTGTTCGCTCTGATCCGGGTGGATCAGCAGCACGATCTCGTAGTGACGCATGAACACTCCTTGTGGGTTCCAGAAAACGGAAGCCGCCCCTCTGCGTCAACATGAGGGACGGCAAGGCAAGCCCGCGATTATAGCAAGTTGCGCCAAACAACGCCCCGGGTTCGCGGGCTCAAGGCTTGAGCCTCGTGAAAAAGCCCGAGCAGGCTCGGGCTTTTGAAGGGATCGTGCAGCCGCGCGTGGGCACGGCTGAGGGCTACTGGTGATGAATCAGCGCTTGGCCAGACGCTGCCAGGTCTCGACCACGGTGTCGGGGTTCAGCGAGATCGACACGATGCCTTCCGAGGCCAGCCAGTCGGCGAAGTCAGCGTGGTCGCTGGGCCCCTGGCCGCAGATGCCCACGTATTTGCCAGTGGCGCGGCAGGCGGCGATGGCGCGCGAGATCAGCGCCTTCACGGCCGGGTCGCGCTCGTCGAAGTCGCTGGCCAGCAGTTCCAGGCCGGAGTCGCGGTCCAGGCCGAGCGTGAGCTGCGTCAGGTCGTTGGAGCCGATGGACATGCCGTCGAAGTGCTCCAGGAACTGCTCGGCCAGGATGGCGTTGCTGGGCACCTCGCACATCATGATGAGCTTCAGGCCGTCCTGGCCGCGCTTGAGGCCACGTGCGGCGAGCATCTCGCCCACGCGCTGCGCCTGGGCCACGGTACGCACGAAGGGCACCATGATCTCGACGTTGGTCAGCCCCATGTCGTTGCGCACGCGCTTGAGCGCCTCGCACTCCATGCCGAAGGCGTCGCTGAAGTCGCCGCTGATGTAGCGCGACGCGCCACGGAAGCCCAGCATCGGGTTCTCTTCATCGGGCTCGTAACGCGTGCCGCCGATGAGCTTGCGGTACTCGTTGGACTTGAAGTCCGACAGGCGCACGATCACGGGCTTGGGCCAGAAGGCCGCGGCGATGGTGGCGATGCCTTCGGCGAGCTTGTCCACGTAGAACGCGCGCGGCGATGCGTGGCCGCGCGCCACCGACTCCACCGCCTTCTTCAGGTCATCGTCGATGTTGGGATAGTCGAGGATGGCCTTCGGGTGCACGCCGATGTTGTTGTTGATGATGAACTCCAGCCGCGCCAGGCCCACGCCCGCGTTGGGCATCTGGGCAAAGTCAAAGGCGAGTTGCGGGTTGCCCACGTTCATCATGATCTTGATGGGGCAGTAGGGCATCTCGCCGCGCTGCACCTCGCTGACTTCGGTCTCCAGCAGGCCGTCGTAGATGAAGCCCGTGTCGCCCTCGGCGCAAGAAACCGTCACCAGCGCGCCGTCGGACAGCGTCTCAGTGGCATCGCCACAGCCCACCACGGCCGGGATGCCCAGCTCGCGCGCGATGATGGCCGCGTGGCAGGTACGGCCGCCGCGGTTGGTGACGATGGCCGAGGCACGCTTCATCACCGGCTCCCAGTTCGGGTCGGTCATGTCGGCCACCAGCACGTCGCCAGGCTGCACGCGCTCCATCTCGGCGATGCTGCGCACCAGGCGCACGGGACCGGTGCCGATCTTCTGGCCGATGGCGCGGCCTTCGGCCAGCACGGTGCCCTTGCCCTTGAGCTTGTAGCGGTGCTCAACCTTGCCTTCGGCCTGGCTCTTCACCGTCTCGGGACGGGCCTGGAGGATGTAGAGCTGGCCGTCCTGGCCGTCCTTGCCCCATTCGATGTCCATCGGACGACCGTAATGTTGCTCGATGATCAGGGCGAACTTGGCCAGCTCGATGACGTCCGCATCGTTCAGCGAATAGCGGTTGCGCTGCTCGGGCGGCGTGTCCACCGTGCGCACCAGGCGGCCGGTGGCGGCTTTTTCTTCGGGACTGGCGAACTCCATGCGGATGAGCTTGGAGCCCAGGTTGCGGCGGATGACGGGGAACTTGCCCGCTTGCAGCGCCGGCTTGTGCACGTAGAACTCGTCAGGGTTGACGGCACCCTGCACCACCGTCTCGCCCAGGCCGTAGCTGGCGGTGATGAACACCACGTCCTTGAAGCCGCTTTCGGTGTCGATGGTGAACATCACGCCGGCGGCGCCCAGGTCCGAGCGCACCATGCGCTGCACGCCCGCGGACAGCGCCACGTCGCTGTGCGCGAAGCCCTTATGCACGCGGTAGCTGATGGCGCGGTCGTTGTAGAGGGAAGCAAAGACCTCCTTCATCTTGTGCAGCACGTCCTCGATGCCGCTAACGTTGAGAAAGGTTTCCTGCTGGCCGGCGAAGGACGCATCGGGCAGATCCTCGGCCGTGGCGGAGGAGCGCACGGCGAAGCTGGCACCCGGATGGTCCGCGGTCAGCCGCGCGAACTCCTCGCGCACCGCGGCCTCGAAGGCCGGCGGGAACGGCGCGTCCGTGACCCAGCCGCGGATCTCGGCGCCCGCCTCGGTGAGGGCGCGCACGTCGTCCACGTCCAGCGCCGACAGGCGCGCGTTGATCTTTTCGGTGAGGTTGTTGAACTTGAGGAACTCGCGGAACGCGTGTGCCGTGGTGGCGAAGCCGCCGGGCACGCGCACGCCGGAGGCGGCGAGCTGGCTGATCATTTCACCCAGCGAGGCGTTCTTGCCGCCGACCGACTCGACGTCGGTCATGCGCAGCTGCTCGAAAGGCAGGACCAGGGCGGTCGCGGCTTGGGGGTTGGACATGGAAAAGCTCCTGATGGTGGAAAAACTGGAGCCCTGCGCAGCCGCCGACACGAGACCGTGCCCGATGTGAATTTGTTCTTGATGTTCTTGGATCTGGAAGGCCCGGGCAGTCGTGCCATCGGGGCCGCAAGGCGAATTGGGCGTGATTCTACGCAGCCGCCACCTATGATCGTCACAACACTCTCTCTTGCTGTACATCATGCCCAACCGCACCGTGTTTTTTGTCTCCGACGGCACCGGCATCACCGCCGAGACTTTCGGCAATTCGATCCTGGCCCAGTTCCCGGCCAAGCATCGGCACGTGCGGCGCCCCTTCATCGATTGCGTCGAGAAGGCGCAGCAAGTGGCCGAAGAGATCGCGGCCACCGCACAGCGCGAAGGCAGGCGTCCCATCGTCTTCATCACGCTGGTCAACGAGGAGGTGCGCCGCATCGTCAAGGGCGCCTCGCAAGGACTGGTGCTGGACATGTTCAACACCTTCGTCGAACCTCTGGAGGCGGAGTTCGGCGTCAAGTCCAACCACCGCGTCGGCCGCTTTTCGGATGTGGCCAAGAGCGAGGAGTACAACGACCGCATCGAGGCCATCAACTTCTCGCTGGCGCACGACGACGGACAATCCGCGCGCAACCTGGAGAGCGCTGACGTGATCCTGGTGGGCGTAAGCCGCAGCGGCAAGACGCCCACCTCGCTCTACCTGGCCATGCAGCACGGCATCAAGGCCGCCAACTACCCGCTCATCCCCGAGGACTTCGAGCGCGGGCATTTGCCCTCCTCGCTCGCGCCGCACAAGCGCAAATGCTTTGGCTTGAGCATCGACCCGGAACGGCTGTGCCAGATCCGCAATGAGCGCCGACCGGGCAGCAGGTACGCCGCGATCGAGAACTGCCGCTGGGAGGTGCACCAAGCCGAGGTGATGATGCGCCGCGAAGGCATCGGCTGGCTCAGCTCCACGCACAAGTCCATCGAGGAGATCGCCACCACCATCTTGCGCGACATCCGCCCGGACCGACTCATCTACTGACCAGCACCCCGGCGCCGCGCTGTTTCGTGCAGGCAGATCGCCGCCGCGGCGGCGACGTTGAGCGACTCCTCCCCCCCGGGCTGCGCAATGCGCACCGTGAGTTCGCAGCGCTGCAGCAGTTCCTCGCGCACGCCCTGCCCTTCGTGGCCCATCACCCAGGCACAGGGCCAGGGCAGCGTCGCCTCGTGCACTGGCAGCGCCGCGTGTGAGCTGGTGGCCACCAGCGGCAGCCCCAACGCCTGCAGTGCCTCGATCTCCACGCCCTCGACCAGGCGCAGGTTGAAATGCGCGCCCATGCCTGCGCGCACCACCTTGGGCGACCACAGCGCCGCGCTGCCCTTGAGCGCGATCACCTGCGCGAAGCCCAGCGCCGAGGCGCTGCGCAGGATGCTGCCGAGGTTGCCGGCGTCCTGAACCCGGTCCAGCACCACGGCGGCCTGTCCCGCAGCGACCTCGTTCTGTGCCGGCGGCACCCATGTGAAACCGATGCGCGCGGGCGACTCCAGCGCGCTGACACCGGCGAACAGCGCATTCGGCAGCACCACCGCCTTGGGCGCCGCAGCGGCGAGCTCGCGCAGCGCCGGCTGCAGCCAGCCGGATTCGCTCACCACTGCTTGCGCCGGCCGCTGGCCGCGTGCCAGCAGCGCCCGGCACAGGTGGTCGCCCTCCAGCCACACCAGGCCCAGCTTGCGGTAGGCCGCCGGGTCCTGCGTCAGCTTGCGCAGCTTCACCAGCAGCGGGTTGTCGCGCGAGGTGACGCGCAGCGGCTCGCTCATGCCGGCGCTCCGGTGCGGGCCATCAGCGCCTCGCGCACAGGCCTGAAGCTGCGCCGGTGCACCTCGCTGGCGCCATGCTCGCGCAGCGCCGCCAAGTGCGCGGGCGTCGGATAGCCCTTGTGCACGTCGAAGCCGTAGTGCGGATGCGCCGCATGCAGTTGCTGGCACAACCGGTCGCGATGCACCTTGGCCAGGATGGAGGCAGCCGAGATCGCGGGCACCAGCGCGTCGCCACGCACGATGGCCTCGGCCGGAATGCGCAGCGGCGGCAGCCGGTTGCCGTCCACCAGCGCCTTGGCCGGCTTGAGGCGCAGGCCCTCCACGGCGCGCTTCATCGCCAGCATGGTGGCGTGCAGGATGTTGAGCCGATCAATCTCCTCCACGCTGGCCTCGGCGATGCAGAAGCTCAGCGCGCGGGCGCGCACCTGGTCGAACAGCAGTTCGCGCCGGCGCGCGGTCAGCGCCTTCGAGTCGGCCAGTCCCTCGATCGGGTTGTCGTCGTCCAGGATCACGGCCGCCGCCACCACCGGGCCGGCCAGCGGGCCGCGCCCGGCCTCGTCCACGCCGGCCATGAGTCCGGGCACGTCGAAGCACAGCGCCATCTGCTCAGGCTCCATCCAGCAGTCGCGCGATTGCATCAGTAGCAGTGCGGGCCGTGTCGCGCCGCAGCAGGTGGTGTAGGTCCATGAATCGTTGTTCCAGCGCGGCCGCGCGCTGCGGGGCATCGAACCATTGCAGCACCGCGTCGGCCAGCGCGCGGGGCGTGGCGTCGTGCTGCAGCAGCTCGGGCACCACGAAGTCGCGGCACAGGATGTTGGGCAGCCCGACCCAGGGCTGGTAGCGCATGCGCTTCATGATGTGCCAGCTCAGTGCTGCCATGCGGTAGGCGATGACCATCGGCCGCTTGAACAGCGCCGCCTCCAGCGTGGCGGTACCGCTGGCGATGAGCGTGGCGTCGCAGGCGGCCAGCGCCTCGTGCGAGCGGCCGTCGAGCAGCACCAGCGGCAGCCCCGCGCCATGCGCAGCGATCTGTGCATCGACCAGGCCTCGCAGGCCCGGTGCCACCGGCAGCACGAAGCGCAGCTGCGGCCGCGCCGCGTGCAGCAGTCGCACCGCACCCAGGAAGGCCGGCAGCAGGTGCGTGATCTCGCCGCGGCGACTGCCTGGCATCACGGCCAACACCGCTTCGTCGTCGCGCAGACCCAGTGCCGCGCGCGCCGCTGCGCGCGGCACCTGCAGCGGGATCGCGTCGGCCAGCGGATGGCCGACGTAGGTGGCCTGGATGCCGTGGCCGCGCAGCAGTTCGGGCTCGAAGGGGAAGAGGCACAGCACGTGGTCGGTGCTGCGCGCCAGGCGCTTGGCGCGGCCGCCGCGCCAAGCCCAGATCGACGGGCAAACGAAGTGCACGGTGCGGATGCCCACCGTCTTCAGCCGCGCTTCCAGGCCGAGGTTGAAGTCGGGTGCATCGACACCGATGAACAGGTCCGGCTTCTCCCGCAGCAGCCGCTCGGCCAGCGCGTCGCGGATGCCGGAAATCTCGCGGTAGTGGCGCAGCGCCTCGGCATAGCCGTGCACAGCCAGCTTCTCGCTCGGCCACCAAGCCGTGAACCCCTGCGCGGCCAGCTTCGGCCCGCCGATGCCGGTGGCCGACAGACCCGGCCAGCGCGCCTTCAGGCCGCCCAGGAGCAACGAAGCCAGGAGATCGCCGGACGCTTCGCCGGCGACCATCGAGAAGCGAGGATCGCCTGCGATGGATGCCATGTCAGCGCACGATGCCGCGCTTGGCGCGCTCCAGGAATTCGAGCATCAGCGCCAGATCGGCATCGCCATCGGCATCGGTACCGCCGCGCAGCGCCTCGATCTGCGCCCTGGCGTTCTCCAGCGTGAGCCCCTCGCGGTAGAGCAGCTTGTGCATCTGCTTGACCTGCGCGATGCGGGCCCGGCTGAAGCCGCGCCGGCGCAGCCCTTCGACGTTGAAGCCACGCGCCTGCGCGGGGTTGCCGTCGATCATCATGAACGGCGGCACGTCCTGCGACAGCGCCGTGGCGAAGCCGATCATTGCGTGCGCGCCGATCTGCACGAACTGGTGCACACCGGTGAGACCCCCCACGATCACCCAGTCGCCCACGTGCACGTGGCCGGCGAGCGTCGCGTTGTTGGCCAGGATCGTCTTGTGGCCCAGCTGCACGTCATGCGCGATGTGCACGTAGGCCATGATCCAGTTGTCGTTGCCCACGCGCGTGACGCCGGCGTCCTGCGCCGTGCCGCGGTTGAAGGTGCAGAACTCGCGGATGGTGTTGCGGTCGCCGATGTGCAGTTCGGTGGGTTCGCCGGCGTACTTCTTGTCCTGCGGCGCTGCACCCAGCGAACTGAACTGGAAGATCTGGTTGTCGCGGCCGATGCGGGTGCGGCCCTCGATCACGCAGTGCGGCCCGATGCGGGTGCCCGCGCCGACCACGACCTCGGGGCCGATGATCGTGTAGGCGCCGACGCTGACGTCCTCGGCCAGTTCGGCCGCCGGGTCCACGAGTGCGGTGGAATGGATCAGGGCCATGCGTGCGTCGTCAGGCGATCTTGCGGATGGTGCACATGAGCTGTGCCTCGGCGGCCAGTTCGCCGTCCACCAGCGCGCGCGCGCTGAACTTGGCGATCCCGGCCTTCATGCGTTCCAGCGTCACGTCCAGGTGCAGCTGGTCGCCCGGCTCCACCGGGCGCTTGAAGCGCGCGCCGTCGATACCGACGAAGTAGTACACCGTGTTCTCGTCGGGCTCGGTGCTGTCGGTGGCAAAGGCCAGCAAAGCCGAAGCCTGCGCCAGCGCTTCGAGGATCAGCACGCCCGGCATCACCGGCCGGTGCGGGAAATGGCCGACGAAGTAGGGCTCGTTGATGGTGACGTTCTTGAGCGCCACGATGCGTTCGCCCTTTTCCACCTGCAGCACCCGGTCCACGAGCAGGATCGGGTAGCGGTGGGGCAACTTCTTGAGAATCTGGTGGATGTCCATCATGTGATCTTCTTTTCGAGCGCCTTCAGGCGCTCGCGCAACGCATGCAGCTGGCGCAGCGTGGCTGCGTTCTTTTCCCAACTCGCATTGTCGTCGAAGGGGAAGGAGCCGCTGTAGTGGCCCGGCTGGCGGATCGAGCGACTCACGAACGTGCAGGCCGAGACATGCACCTGGTCCACGATCTCGATGTGGCCAATGATGTTGGCGGAACCGCCAATGGTGCAGTGGCGCCCGATGCGCGTGCTGCCGGCAATCCCCACGCAGCCCGCGATGGCAGTGTGCGCGCCGATGTGCACGTTGTGGGCGACCTGGATCAGGTTGTCGAGCTTCACACCATCTTCGATGACGGTGTCACCCAGGGCGCCGCGGTCGATGCAGGTGTTGGCGCCGATCTCCACGTCGTCGCCGATGCGCACGGCACCGAGCTGCTCGATCTTCTCCCAGCGGCCCTGGTTCGGCGCAAAGCCGAAGCCGTCGGCGCCGATGACCGCGCCGCCATGCACGATGCAGCGCCGCCCCAGCGTGCAGCGCTCACCCAGTACCACGCGTGCGGCCAGGCGCGAATGCGCACCCACGCGCGCGCCGCGACCCACGCAGCTTTGCGCGCCCACCACGGCGCCGGCCTCGACCACCGCGCCGGCACCGACGAAAGCCTGCGCTTCGACGCGGGCCGTGGGGTCGATCTGCGCGCCCTCCTCCACCACCGCGGACGGATGCACGCCTGCAGGCAATGCGGGGCGCGTGCGCACGGCCCACCACTGCGTCAGCCGTGCGAAGTAGAGGTACGGATCGGGCGTGATGATGGCGGCGCGGCGCGCGGCGACTTCGTCACGCAGCGCCGGCGCCACGATCACGCATCCGGCCTGCGTGCTGCCAAGCTGGCTGCGGTAGCGCGGGTTGGACAGGAAACTGATGTCCGAGGACCCGGCGGACTCCAGCGGCGCGATGGCGGCGATGTGCACCGACGCGTCGCCCAGCAACTCGCCGCCGAGGGCGGCCACGATGTCCGAAAGCACGACGCTCATCGATGCAGGCTCACTCATAGGGGCAAAGGCTGCGGCCGCCCGAGGGCGGCCGCGAGGCAGCGAATGCGGCACGCCCGCCGGGGCGGCCACGACGGCATCACTTGCCGGCGTTGAGCGCGTCGATCACCTTCTTGGTGATGTCCACGCGCGGACCGGCAAACACGACCTCCTGCAGGATCAGGTCGTACTTCTCCTGGTCGAAGATCTGCTTGATCACCTTGTTGGCACGCTCGACCACGGAAGCCAGCTCCTCGTTCTTGCGCTGGTTGAGGTCTTCCTGGAACTCGCGACGGCGACGCTGGAAGTCGCGGTCCTGCTCGACCAGATCGCGCTGGCGGCGCGTGCGCTCGGCCTCGCTCAGCGTCGGAGCGTCCTTCTCCAGCTTGTCCGAGGCGGCCTTCAGGCGCGTGGCCATGTCGGCAAGCTCCTTCTCGCGCTTGCCGAACTCCGCTTCCAGCTTGCTCTGTGCAGCTTTGGCCGGCGTGGCTTCGCGCAGCACACGCTCGCTGTTGACGTAGCCGATCTTCAGTTCCTGGGCCTGCGCGCCAGCACCGGCAGCCGCCAGCGCCGCGGCGAAGACCAGCGACTTCCATCCACCCATGTTCATCAAAACGCAGTCCCGATCTGGAATTGGAAACGTTGAATTCTATCTGCCGGCTGCTTGCGCACCGGCGTGCCCACGCTGAGCTTGAGCGGACCCACTGGCGAGATCCAGCTCAGGCCAATGCCGGCGGACACACGCAGGTCGTCGAGCTGCATCTTCTCAGCCTCGGACCAGACGTTGCCGGCGTCCATGAAGCCGAACAGGCGCAGCGTCTTGTCGTTGCCCGAGCCCGGCATGGGCACGTAGAGCTCGGCGTTGAGGTTGAGCTTGCGGTTGCCGCCGAGGTAGGCGCCGGTCGGGTCCACCAAGCCCAGCGAGCCCTGGTCGAAGCCGCGCACCGAACCCAGGCCGCCGCCGTAGAAGTTCTTGAACACCGGATATGGCCGCCCGCCCAGCCCCTTGCCGTAGCCCAGCTCGGCATTGAGGCCCAACGTGAAGCGCGGCCCCAGCGCGATGTACTGCTGCACCTGGAAGTTGGTGCGCAGGTAGCGCGCATCACCTCCGGCGGAGAGCTCGGCGTTGACGCGCTGGTAGCGCCCGCGCGTGGGCACCAGGGCGCTGTCGCGCTGGTCCCGTGCCCAGCCCAGCGTCAGCGGCACCGACAGCGCGGTGTCACCGAAGCTGTTGCGATAGTCGCTGTAGGCTTTGGGCAGCGCGCTGCCCTCGATTTCCGTGCGCTCGATGCCGATGCCAAAGAACACCGTGTCGTACTCGGAGAAAGGCACCCCGAAGCGCACCGCGGCGCCGGGCGTGATGAGCTTGTAGTCCTCGCCCTGGCTGTTGATGGGGCGGCTGGTGCGGTAGTACAGGTCCACCGCGCGCGAGATGCCGTCGATGGTGAAGTAGGGATCTACGGTGGAGAGCACCAGTTGCCGGTTGTAGCGGCTGGTGTTGACCTCCACGCCCAAGTAGTTGCCGCTGCCGAACACGTTCTCCTGGCGAATCGAGCCAGAGAGCGTGAGCTTCTCGGCGCTGGAGAAGCCCGCGCCCAGCATCAGGTTGCCGGTGGGCTTCTCCGTCACGTTGACGGTCAGGTCCACCTGGTCCAGCGCGCCGGGCACCTCCTCGGTGTCCACCGCCACGTCCTTGAAGTAGCCCAGGCGGTCCACGCGGTCGCGTGAGAGCTTGATGCGCTGGCCGTCGTACCAGGACGACTCGAACTGGCGGAATTCGCGCCGGATCACTTCGTCGCGCGTGCGCGTGTTGCCTGCGACGTTGATGCGGCGCACGTACACGCGGCGCTGCGGGTCGGCCGCCAGCACCAGCGACACCTGGCCGTTGGCGCGGTCGATCTCGGGACGTGACTCCACGCGTGCGAAGGCGTAGCCGTAGAAGCCGAAGCGCTCGGTGAACAAGCGCACCGTCTCGGCCACGTCCTCGCTGCGATAGGGCTCGCCGGGCTTGACCTTGACCAGCGAGCGGAACTCGTCTTCCTTGCCCAACAGATCGCCTTCGAGCTTCACGCCGGTAACGGTGTAGGGCTGGCCCTCGCGAATGGAGATCGTGATCGAGATCTCCTGCTTGTCCGGCGAGATCGTGACCTGGGTGGACTCGACGTTGAATTCCAGGTAGCCGCGGTTGGTGTAGTAGGCGCGCAGCGTCTCCAGGTCGGCGTTGAGCTTGGCGCGCGAGTAGCGGTCGGTCTTGGTGTACCAGGTCAGCCAGCCACCGGTGGTCTGCTCCAGCAGGCCCAGCAGCGTGCGCTCGGAGAAGGCCTTGGCGCCGACGATGCGGATGTCCTTGATGCGCGCCGTCTCGCCCTCGACGATGGTGAAGGTGACGTTGACGCGGTTGCGCTCCTGCGGCGTGATGGTCGTGACGACCTCCGCACCGTAGAGGCTGCGGGAGAGGTACTGGCGCTTGATCTCCTGCTCGGCGCGGTCCACCGTGGCGCGGTCGAAGGGCAAGCCTTCGCCGATGCCCGCGGACTTCAGCGACTTCAGCAGCGTGTCCTGGTCGAACTCCTTGAGGCCCACGAAGCTGACGGTGGAGATGATGGAGCGCTCATCGACCACCACCACCACCACCTCGCCCTCGACCTCCAGCCGCACGTCGCGGAACAGGCCCGTGGCGAAGAGCGCGCGCAGTGCCGCGGAGCCTTTCTCGTCGGTATAGGTGTCACCGATGCGAAAGGGCAGTGCCGCGAACACGGTACCGGGATCGGTGCGCTGCAGACCTTCAATGCGGATGTCCTTCAGCACGAAGGGCTCGGCCGCCGTCGCGGGCAAGGCGCAGGCAGCGGCCACCACCGCCACGCTGGCCACCACAGGGCGCAGCGGGCTCACAGAACAGGGAAACAGCATCGAAAGCGCGCGTCAGTGCTGGCCCAGAAGGCGGACCAGATCGTTGGACAGGGCGAGGGTCATCAGCAGCAGAAGGATCAGCGCGCCACCGCGCTGCAGCCACTTGAGCCAAAGCTCCGAGACCGGGCGTCCGGTCAAACCCTCGAAAAGATAATACATGAGGTGTCCGCCATCGAGCATCGGCAGCGGCAGCAGGTTCAGCACGCCCAGGCTCACGCTCACCAGCGCCAGGAAGCCCAGGTAGTACGACAAGCCCTGGTGCACGGACTGCCCCGCGTAGTCGGCAATGGTCAGCGGGCCGGAGAGGTTCTTGAGCGAGGCCTCGCCCACGAGCATGCGGCCCATCATCTGCAGCGTCAGCGCCGACACCTCCCAGGTGCGCTGCGCGCCCTGCACCAGCCCTTCGACGGGTCCGCGGCGCACCAGCACCGTCTCGGCCGGACGGCCGACGTAGGCGTCGATGCGGCCGATGGCGCGCGGGCCCTCGCCGTGCAGCCGCGGCTGCACCGTGAGCTCCAGCGTCTGGCCGCGGCGCTCGATCTGCCAGCGCATGGGCTGCGGCTCGCCGTCGCGCACGCTGGCGGCGATGCGCTCGCGCAGGCTGCCGGCATCCAGCACCGGCACGTTGTCCACACGCAGCACCCGGTCGCCGGCACGCAGTCCAGCGCGCTCAGCCGGCCCGTCGCGCTTGATCTCGCCCAGCACCGGCTCGCTGTAGGGCGCGCCCAGACCGATGCGCTGCATCAGCGCGGGCTCGACCTCCTGGCCCGCCACGCTCTGCAGGTCCAGCACCAGGTTGTGCGTGCCTTGCCCCTGCGCGTTGCTCACCATGAGCTGCAGCCGCTCGCCGCCCAGCGCTGCCTGCGTGACGTGCCAGCGCAGATCGGCGATGGACTCCACATCCTGCCACTCAGTACCGTCGCGCGAGACGGCACGCACCCAGTCGCCCGCGCGCATGCCGGCGCGCTCGGACAGGCTGCCCGCCGCTGGCGCGCCCAACACGGGCCGCAGCTCCTGCGTGCCCAGCCAGCTGGCTGCCGTGTACAGCAGCACCGCCAGCAACAGGTTGGCCGCCGGGCCGGCCGCGACGACGGCCGCACGCTGCCACAGCGGCTTGTTGTTGAAGGCCTGATCGCGCTCGTGCGGCGCCACCGGCGTCTCGCGCTCGTCGAGCATGCGCACGTAGCCGCCCAGCGGCAGCAGCGAGACGACGAACTCGGTATCGCCCTTCTGGCGTCGCCACAGCACCTTGCCGAAGCCCACCGAGAAGCGCAGCACCTTGACGCCGCAGGCGCGCGCCACGCGGTAGTGCCCGTACTCGTGCACCACCACGAGCACGCCCAGCGTCAGCAGGAAGGCCAGCAGCGTGCTCATCTCCCCAACCCCTTGACGAACTGCCGGGCCTGGGCACGTGCGCGCTCGTCCAGGGCCAGCAGGTCCTGCAGCGCCGCCTGCACGGGAAGTTGCGGCTGCACCCGCTCGATGGTGGCGGCGTTGACGCGGTGGATGTCGGTGAAGCCGATTCGGCCATCCAGGAAGGCGGCAACGGCCTCCTCGTTGGCAGCGTTGAGCACAGCCGTGCTGCCTTCAGGCCCGTGCAGCGCGTCGAAGGCCAGCTGCAGCCCCGGGAAGCGCTCGGGATCCGGCGGCTCGAAGGTCAGCGCCGACAGCTGGGTGAAGTCCAGCAGCTCGGCGCCGGACTCGATGCGCTGCGGATGCGCCAGCCCCACGGCAATGGGCACGCGCATGTCGGGCGTGCCCAGTTGCGCCAGCACCGAGCGGTCACGGCACACGACCATCGAATGAATGATGCTTTGCGGATGGATGACGACGCGGATCTGCTCGGGCTGCAGCTCGAACAGCCAGCGCGCCTCGATCACCTCCAGCGCCTTGTTCATCATGGTGGCCGAGTCCACCGAAATCTTGCGGCCCATGACCCAGTTCGGATGGGCGCAGGCCTCCTGCGGCGTCACGGCCGTGAGCGAGGCCGGGTCGCGCTGGCGGAAGGGACCGCCCGAGGCAGTGAGGATGATGTGGTCGATGCGCTCGGCCCAGGCGCCGCGGTCGTCGGGCAGGCACTGGAAGATGGCGGAGTGCTCGCTGTCGATGGGCAGCAGCGTGGCGCCGCCGGCGTGCACCGCGTCCATGAACAGCTGCCCGCCCACCACCAGCGCCTCCTTGTTGGCCAGCAGCAGCCGCTTGCCCGCGCGCGCCGCGGCCAGGCACGGTGCCAGGCCGGCGGCGCCGACGATGGCGGCCATCACCGCGTCCGCCTCCGGATGCGCCGCGAGCTCGCACAGCGCCTCTGGGCCGCTCAGCACCTCGGTGGTGCAGCCACCGTCGCGCAGCAGCGCGCGCAGGCGTTGCCCGCCGGCCTCGTCAGCCACCGCGGCGAAACGCGGCCGCCACTGCAGGCACTGCGCCGCCAGCTCCTCGATGCGCTGGTGCGCGCTGAGCGCAAACACCTCGTAGCGCTCGGGGTGGCGCCCCACCACGTCCAGCGTGCTGGTGCCGATGGAGCCGGTGGCGCCCAGGATCGTGAGCCGCTGCTTGCTGCAAGTCATGACGATGGATCTCGAAGAGGCCCGCGCGCAAAGGAATGCGGCCGCGGGCGGAGTGTCAGAGCGCGGCCAGCGCCAGCGCGATGGGGAACACGGGCAGCAGCGCGTCAATGCGGTCGAGCACGCCACCGTGGCCCGGCAGCAGCGTGCTGCTGTCCTTGGCGCCGGCCGCGCGCTTGACCAGGGACTCGAACAGGTCGCCCACCACGCTCATGCCCACCAGCAGCAGCACGCCCACGACCAGCAGCGCCGGTCCGTGCGCGGCCATGAGGCGGCCGTAGAGACTGGAGCCGTCCCCGTCCAGCGTCAGCCACAGCAGCGCCAGCACCAGCACGCCCAGCAGGCCACTGACGGCGCCTTCCCAGCTCTTGCCCGGGCTGATGGCCGGCGCCAGCTTGCGCCGCCCGAAGCGCCGTCCGCCGAAGTAGGCCGCGATGTCGGCCATCCACACCAGGCAGAAGACGGAAAGAATGAAGTTCAGGCCCAGCGCGCGCGCCTGCGCCAGGGCCAGCCAGCCCAACCACAGCAGCAGCAGGCCCAGCGCCATGCGCAGCCCGTTAGGCAGGCGGGGCCAGCCCGCCACGCCAGCGCGCAGCGCCAGCACGCCGCCCAGCACCCAGGCCACGGCCGCCAGGCCCCAGGCCGGCGTGGGCGGCCGCTG
>Ga0065721_10004299_pt1 | contig 39609 bp, 47 predicted proteins | sample Mesricmetagenome_FD_59108 | JGI IMG/M metagenome (GOLD analysis project Ga0065721, IMG submission 59108) | Mesophilic microbial community from rice straw/compost enrichment Sample: eDNA_1 v2 (version 2) | ecosystem: Engineered > Solid waste > Grass > Composting > Bioreactor | place: USA: Davis... | reverse complement strand
TGCGAAGGCCAAGGAAGCCGAACCTGCGAGCTTATGCGAATGCGCACGACTAGGAGGAATGGATATGGCTGCAATACCTCGCAAGGAACCGAATCCCGATAACCGCCCCGAAGATGCCGCGTTCACGGTCAAAGACCTGCTTCGTCTGCCGCAGTTCTCGCAAGCGCGCCTGATGGCCGGGGAGAAAGGCATTCATGCCGCGATAACGAGAGTGAACGTCATGGAGGTTCCCGATACCGAGTCCCGGGTTCGCGCGGGCGAGCTGCTCGTCACGGCGGGATATCCGTTCCGCGAAGAGCCCGAGAAGCTCCGGCAGCTCATTCCCGAGCTGGCCAAAAGAGGGATTGCGGCGTTAGGGATCCGGTCGAAGCGATTCGTCGACGACGTGCCGAAGGAGGTTATAGAAGAGGCGGACCGCCAGCGCTTCCCGCTAATCGAGCTGCCTCCGGAGACGAGCTTCTCCGACGTCGTGCGGACGGTCATGGAGAGCGTCCTGGCGCAGGAAACGGCGCTTCTCGCGGATCTGCAGAACCGCATACAGAGCATGACCCGACTGCTTCTCGACGGAAGCGGCCTATATGCCTTTCTGGATGCCATGGAGTCGATGCTCGGCAACCCTGTCGCGGTTGTCCGGGAGCAGGAGAAGCCGTGGCTGTCGGAAGGGCTTCGCAACGCGGATCCGGTCGAAGCGTGGCCGCTCGTGCAATCTCTTACGTACCGCCACGTCGGAAGAGGAGTAAGCAACGGCTTCGTGCAGCTTCAGAACGCTTGTCGCGCTTATGTCCATCCGATCCCGGCCAGAAGAACGAAGCAAGCCTGTCTCGTCCTGCTCGAACGGAATCGGGATATCTTGCCGCTCGACGCGCTGAGCGTCGAACGCTTGTCCTCGCTGGCGGGCCTGGAGCTCGCGAACGTTGAGGCGGTGCGCGAGGTGGAAGGCAAATACCTGGATCAATTCCTCCAGGATTGGCTGCAAGGCAAGATCGTTTCGGAGAGCGATTGGAAGCTTCGCGCCGAAGTGTGCGGCTGCGCGATTCCGGAGCAAACGCCGCTCTGCGCCGTTATCGTCGGGTTGACGGAGCAACAGCCTTCGGCGGATAGGCTGCGGGAGCTTGCCCGCAGGCTCCGTTCCGAACGGCTCCGCGTCGTCGACGCGATTCTGGCGGCGCCTATCGGCGGCGAACTCGCGCTGATCCTTCCCGTGCCGGAGCCGATGAGGCTGGATCCGCAAGCCGAGGCATCGCCATCCGGCATGCTGCAGCGGCTGCTTGCCGAGCTGCGCCCCTTGCTCGGCGACCCCGATCTGAAGCTCTACTCGGGGCGGGTGTCGGATCGCACGGAACAGCTTCCCGCCAGCTTGTCCCAAGCGAAGCGCGCGCGGCAAGTGGCGGAAGTGTGCGGGCTTCAGGGGGAAGTGGTGACCTATGACCGGCTGGGAGTCTATTCGCTGCTCTATTTGATTCCGAACAGCGAAGAGAGGGAGCAGTTCCTGGGGCGTTTCTCCGTCCCGCTGCAGCAAGCGGACCGCAAGGGCGGGGGCCGGCTCGTCGAGACGCTGGAGATGTTCTTCCGCTGCAACGGGAACATCAAGCTGACCTCGGAGAAGCTGTTCGCCCATTACAACACGGTGGTCTATCGTCTGGATAAGATTCAAAGCATCCTCGGCGTATCCCTCGACGATCCGGAGGATCGGCTGCAGCTTCAGTTGTCGCTGAAGCTGGGGCAGATCACTCCCGGACCCTCCGGGTCGGCCTGACAAGCAAAAAAACCGCCTTGCCGGCGATCCGGCAAGGCGACATGCGGGCGGCTGATTCCTTCTATCCTAGACCCAGCCGGCGCGAAGGATGATAACGAGCAGGATGAAGAGTACAAGAGCGAAGGCGGCGGCGCCCATGCCGCCGTAGACTGGTCCGCAGCCCGTGCCTGCAACCGGATAACCCATCGTGCAACCCTCCCGAAATCCGTGATTGTGATGTCGTATCACAATGTCAGCATATGCGGAAGGCGAATGCATTCCTGTGCGGTTATACCTATTGCATTAACCTACGGGCTAAATTCAGCGTTTATCCCGGTCGGCCCCTCCTTTGGTTCGAGAGCTCTTCCGGCACCCGGGCCGGATCGTTGAATTGCCGGATATTCACGATGCGCGACTCCCCTTGGACGGGGCCCGAGCAGCCGAGCCTCATGACGGAGGAGGCGGTAATCCCCAGCACGTAAACGCTGCCGATCCGGATGGGAACCCCGCCGGACGCGGAGTTCATCCGAACCGGCGGCTCGCTCCCCGGGTTCAAGAGGGTCTTGAAGAATAGCGGGTAAGACGCAAACCGGGTTTCGTCTTTGTAGGAATCGGGAATCGCCCTCTGAACGGCAATGACTCGGTTTTTCTGTTTCGTGGAACCCCGAGCGTCTCCGAACTGCGTTACGCTTGACGAGGATAAGGTGTTAAGGTAAACATAGCCTGCGGTTGTCAATCGGCAAGCAAGGCTCATTCTTCCTCCTCCTCCTCTTCCAGCTCGGGAAGCGGAACGAAAGGACCGATAATGACGGACTCCGCCGGCGTATCGAAATAAGAATAAAGCGAGTAAGATTCCGTGTCCCCGATAAGCATGGAAGAGGAGCTCGCGACTCCTCGGACTTGAATGCAGCCTACCGTTACGGGACCGTTATTCACGTTCATCTCTATTAAACGGGTCACTAGGCGACTCCTCCTCCGGGGGAAGGGGGATTGGCGAAGTTGCCCAGGTAACGGCGGATCGCCGTTCCGACATCCCTCATCGTTTTCTCCATAATCCCCGACCTCCACTTGTCGCGCTCCTCCTCGGTGCCTGTCGCCGGATAAGGAGCTTTTCTTGCGTAATAATGGACTCTCTCGTTCAATTGGGATTTGACGTCGTCGATGATCATCCTGCTATGCTGGAAGTCGACGTTGGCGTTCATCTCCTCGGACATCCTGGCGATAACGGCGGGAGCCTCCCGCTCCATGTACGCGGCCGCTTCTTGCTGAAGCTCCCGGATGCGCGGGGCCGCTTCGTCTTCGGGCTGCGCAGGCGCGCTCCACATGCCGGGGGCGGGAACCTCGAACGAATCCACCCCCTGCATCGCCTGCGGGGTAAGGCCGATGTTCAGCGTCCCGTCCAGCCTGGAGACCTTGAGCTGGTCGAAATTGTATTCGACATGGATAGGGGGGCGGCTCTTCAGATCGTTGATTTCCTTCTGCATGGCATCGATCCGGAGGAGCGCCTGTTGAAGCTGCTGTTCTAAATATTGACACTTTTGGAACCAGGCCTGCCAATCGACCGCGGGCTGAGGCGTTCCGTACCATGGGGAGTTCATCGTCTATTCCTCCTCCGGCGAATGCTCGAATTATCTGGGATTCGGAAGAGGCACGAGAGAGAGCAATTGATTTTCCTCTTGAACCTCTTGTTGAACGTTCGAAGACATCCCGGGCGGAGCTGCCGCCCCGGGCGCAGCCGGCGCCAATGGCGGCGCCGGCCCGGTGAAGCCGCCGCTATTGTACAGTTGAGACAAAGACTGGATGCTGCCCGCGCTTCCGATCTGAAGAACGGAGGAGTTGGTGACGGCATCGACCCGAAGCTGGTTTATCGTGATAGTCTGGTTTACGTTCCACTGGATCATACGACACCGGCATTGCCTACCGTATTTTCGGAAGAATCCTGAACATCCGGATCGTTCGTGTTCGTTGCGCTGATGAAGTTGTTCGTCCGCGGCAGATCGCCGGTGACGAACGAGCCGGCTCCGGCATACGATTTGCTCGTGCTGGACGGAGTGATCTGGATGGAATCCCCGAATTGGACGACGGCGCTGGAGCCTACGCTAATGATTTTTACGGCACCGATGATGCAGGGCATGGGCGCATCAGCTCCTTGGCATAGGATCATGCTTCAGTGTATGAAGGCGAATGCCCAGAGGTTCGTTAACGGTCTTAATCCGGAGAGAACACCCGACGTAGGAAATAGGCATATGATGTTGGAAAACAGACGACGGAGGAGAGGAAAAGTGGCATCCTTCTTTGATAGCGGACCGCTCCCCGACTTTAAGGAGATCCAGAAATTCCTCGGCAGAGAACTGCCCTGGAAGCTGGTGGAACAGTGGGACAAGGCGAACGATAGCGCTTGGCTGAACGAATACGTGAACAAGATTCTGCAGAAGGCGAAGCTGCCTCCCCAAGCTCCCAAAGCGGAAGAGAAAGCGGTGGTGAAAGCGGAAACCGCAAGAGGAGAGAAGTACGTGAACGTGTCGATCCTCTTCTCTTCTCAAGTACATCCGGAGGATCTGAGGCTGCACGCCACCTCCGAGAGGCTGAAGATCGTCGGACTGCCCGGCAATCGCAAGCATATCGTCCGATTTCCATGCCTTGTCTATGCGAGAACGGGGAGAGCGAGCTGGAACAACAGGCGATTGACTATTCGCTTCAAAAGAAGGCCGGGGGACCGGCAAGAAGTCGAATTGTTCATTCCCGAGTGAATCCGCTATAATAAGAGCAAAAGAAGCCTGTCCCGGGATCGGCCGGACAGGACTTTCTTGGCGTTCAAAGGGAGGATTCGACTCGTGGGTGAAATTACAGACGTATCGGATGTATCGGCGGGGTTGTTCGTCATCGGGGTCATCTTTATTCTGCTGGTAGGCTCGCTCTTCAGCATGGGGGTTCTAAAGTTCTTCCAGAGCAAGAAGCGCCAGGGGACCCTTTATTTCGGAGGCTCGGTCCTGTCCTTCGGATTGATGCTCTTCGTCGTGCTTACTTGGTTCGATTAAGCTTGCCGTTTCGGATTCGCGCAGAGCCTAAGCAGCCGTCAGGGTTCAGAGCCCGGGCGGCTGTTCGTTTTTGCCGGACTCTTAAGCCGGCGGATTAAAAATTGCTCCGCAACTTTATCGGTATAGAGGGCGTCTTATTAAAGGTATCGAAAAGACGTACTCCTATCGTGTTATACGTCTGGCCCAGTTGTAGTCGATCCCATCCATCGCATTTCTGTCGAAGCAAAGGAGATCACGTATGAGAAAATGGTTTGCCGCACTCTTGCTATTATCCCTCGTATTCAGTTCTATTCCCTTCTCGAACGTCGCGGAGGCTAAGCCGGGCGACAATACGCTCAGCCTCTACTTAGACAAGGCCAAAGTCGCGCTTAACGGCGTCGAGTATTCTTCGGTTCAGCCGACGACGGCGGTCAAGGGGGTTTCCTATGCGCCGCTCAGCATGCTCGTTGCCCGCTACGGCTACAGCATCAGCTTCAATAGCGCGACCAAGGAATCGATCGTTACCGGCAACAATCTCGAGATGCGCTGGAAAATGAACACGTCGACGTATACCTTGAACGGAGTCAGTTCAACCTTCGCGGGTAAAGCTTACGTACTGAAGGGCAGCCTGATGGTTCCGGTTCGCGCCTGGGCGACTGCGACCGGATCCACTCTGACGACTTCCAAAGGGCAAATCGTTCTTGCTTGGAACTCCTTCAAGAAGCCGACGGCGGAATTCGTCGTCGACCAGACGGAGATCTACGCGACGCAGACGAACGTCACGTATACGAGCAAGTCGCAAAATCCGGAATTCATCGTCCAAGAGGAATGGTCGGGGAACGATCCGGTGTTCAACGAACCGGGCTCCTATACCATTACGCGCACGGTAATGGATACGAACGGGGAATGGAGCGAGCCGTATTCGGTCACGATCAACGTTCTTCCGCCGAACCAAGCGCCGGTCGCGGAGTTTACGACCGATAAGACGGTTTACAAGATCGGCGAGCCGATCACGTATACCGACCTGTCGACGGATGACGAGAATGCGATCGTCGAACGGGTATGGAGCAACAACGATCCGGCGTTCTTCACGTCGGGCCTTCAAACGATCAATCTGCGGGTCCTCGACAAGCACGGGCTTTATTCCGATTACTCTCTCTCGGTTACGATCTCGGACGAGATCATGTACACCCAAGAGGAATATAATCAGAAATTCATCGAGCCGGGCGAGATGTACACCACGGACGGCCAAGCGATCCTGAACTATTCGCTGGTCCCTTATACGTTCTCCAGCTCCGACCGCAAGCTGCTCGCTTCCAACAGCCCGGAGAACCTGACGAAGCAGGGCCTGCTCTATCGGGATACGGTAACGGGAGATTTCCGCCTGTTCGTTTATCACCTCAACATCGGCACCGACAAGCTGAAGATTTACCTGGCGGCCACCAACAAGAGCTCGGAAGTGGCGAACGTCAGCTTGGGAGCTTCCGGTCAGGCGGGGCCGAACTACTTCGGCCTGTGGACGGGGAAGCTGGCTTCGGAACGGTACCTGGATTCGAACGCGACGGGCAATACGACTCTGACGTCGCTCCAACCGGGCGAGACGAAGCTGATCATGCCGGAGCTCGGCAGCCAGGCGCTGAAGCCTTATGACGTCTTCTCCGCTTACGCCGACCTGAACGCGAGCTCGGCGGTCGAGTTCACGCTGTTCGCGGTCAAGGAAGGCGACAAGGCTCCTCTGGAGACGTTGAAGACGTTCGGCAACCTGCCGCGCGACGCCAAGCATATCCGCGGAACGTTCGATGGCGCGGACCGCACCATCCATATCGACGAGGTTCTCGGCGATGAACCGCAGCGCGTGCTGTTCGGCGACCATGTGAACGATCCTTCCCTGGACGGCCGCGATATGCTGAACGGCGTTTACGAGAACAACTGGGGGAACTTCGGCGTCGTCTACAAGATGACGGTCCGGGTGAAGCCGAATACGCTGATTGCGGCGAATGCCCGCGGCGGAGTGTGGTCGGGAGTGTTCAAGATCAACGACATCCCGGTCATGGTCTCCAACTCGAGCTTGCTGCAGAAGCAAAGCGACGTATGCGTTCTCTATCGAACGGGACCTTATGAAGAGTTCGTCGAGCTGTCGTTTATGACGGCGCTGGGCTCCAACCTGCCGATGAACGTCTTGTTTATCCCGATGAAACAAGGTTAAAGCAAGAGCGGCTTGCCTATCTGCCCAGCAGATTCGGCTAGCCGCTTTTTTAATGGACGTTCTTCTTCTGCAGATCTCCGCCCATGACCTCGGACACCGCTTGTATGGCGATCAGCGCCTTGGAATCGATCTCTTGGACGATGTCCCGAAGCTTGGCGACTTCCAATCGGGTGACGATGCAGTAGATCATCTGCGTATCTTCCTGGCTGTACCCTCCCTTGGCGTAGAGCAGCGTAGTGCTTCGGCCGAGCCGCTGCATGATCGCGTCGGCGATCTCGGCATGCTCGACCGAGATGATCGTGACCGACTTCGATTCGTCGATCCCTTCGACGACGATGTCCATCAGCTTGGCCGCCAGGTAGTAGGCGAACACGGAGTACATCGCGGAGTCCCAGCCGAAGACGAAGCCGGCGGCGGTGAAGATGAACAGGTTGATGATCATGATGAGCTGGCCGACCGACATGCGGAGCTTTTTTGACAGGATGATGGCGACGATCTCGGTTCCGTCCAGGGAGCCGCCGAAGCGAAGGACGAGACCGACGCCGGCGCCCAGCAGCACGCCCCCGAATCCGACGGCGAGCAATTTCTCGTTCGTCGCCGGATGGACGTGATGCAGCAGTTGGGTCATGACCGACATGACCGCAATGCCGTAAAGAGTATAGAACGTGAAGGATTTGCCGATCTGCTTATAGCCGAGGAACAGGAACGGAAGGTTGATGAAGAAGAGGAAGATGCCTAAAGGCAAGTCGGTCAGCTCGGACAAGATGATCGAGATCCCAGTAATGCCTCCGTCGATGATGTCGTTCGGAACGAGAAACAGCTCGAGCGCAAGCGCCATGACGACGGCTCCTACGGTGACGAAGAAAAAACTGATCAGGTAAGCGGACTTGGATTTTTTGCGGTGCGTTCGGGGCATGAGAGTCTCCTTTTACTACGGGTTGGAATCGCTCTTGGGAGTTTTCTCCATATCCGTCCGGCTTATTCGTCCGATTTGACTCTCGACTATTCAAGGTTCAGAATAGAGTAGAGTACGCCATAGGGAGATGAGTAGAATGCTGCGCCGAGTGGCTCAAGCGCCGATTCGCTTCTATCGCACGTTTATCTCTCCGCTCAAGCCGCCGACGTGCCGATTCGCGCCGACTTGCTCCGCTTACGCGCTGGAAGCCATCGAAGTGCACGGAGTCCTGAAGGGGAGCGGACTGGCGGTCGTGCGCATATGCAAGTGCCATCCTTTTCACCCCGGCGGTTACGATCCCGTCCCCGAACGCAAGAAGCCGAAGCATCGGGCTTGACAGCGGCGGCGAACTTCCGTAAGATGGTGCCAATAGTCGAATAGAGTCTCCGATGAAGAGATAAGTACGAAGGACGGTCTGTCCCAGAGAGCCGGTGTTCGCTGTGAACCGGTACAGGCGCCTTGGGAACATGGTCTTGGAGGATTCGCTCTCGAGCCGCGGGCCGTCATGGTCCGGGTAAGGGACGACGCGCGTCCGGCGATAACGGATCGGCCGACGGAAGTCGGTCTCAAGGAGCCTTTCGCGGCAAGCATGCGGAAGGGAATTTGGGTGGTACCACGTGAGCGATGCTCTCGTCCCATACGGGCGGGAGCTTTTTGCGTTCTATCGAGCAAATTCACAATGAAGAAGGGCGGACGGACAGATGGCGGAGAAGAAAACTTTTTACCTAACGACACCGATCTACTACCCAAGCGACAAGCTGCACATCGGTCATGCCTACACGACGGTCGCGGGCGACGCGATGGCTCGCTACAAGCGCCTTAGAGGCTTCGAGGTCCGTTACCTCACGGGCACCGACGAGCATGGGCAGAAAATCCAACGCAAGGCGGAGGAGGCGGGCAAAACTCCTCAGCAATTCGTGGACGACATCGTGGTCGGCATTCAGGATCTGTGGCGTAAGCTGGAGATCTCCAACGACGACTTCATTCGCACGACGGAGGAGCGCCATAAGAAGGTCGTCCAGAAGATCTTCGACAAGCTGCTGGCTACCGGCGACATTTATAAGGGCGAATACGAAGGCTGGTACAGCATTCCGGACGAGACGTATTACACCGAGACGCAGCTGGCGGATCCGATCAAGAACGACAAGGGCGAGATCATCGGCGGCAAAAGCCCGGACAGCGGCCATCCGGTCGAGTTGGTCAAGGAGGAGAGCTACTTCTTCCGCATGAGCAAGTACGCGGATCGGCTGCTTGCTTATTACGAGGAGAATCCGGAGTTCATTCTTCCCGAGTCTCGCCGCAACGAGATGATCAACAACTTCATCAAGCCGGGTCTCGAGGATCTGGCGGTGTCGCGCACGACGTTCGACTGGGGCGTTCCGGTTCCTGGCGACCCTAAGCATGTCATCTACGTATGGATCGACGCGCTCTCCAACTACATCACGGCCCTCGGCTACGATTCGGAAGACGCCTCGCTATACGAGAAGTTCTGGCCGGCCGACGTTCACCTGGTCGGCAAGGAGATCGTCCGCTTCCACACGATCTATTGGCCGATCATGCTGATGGCGCTCGATCTTCCGCTTCCGAAGAAGGTATTCGCGCACGGCTGGCTGCTGATGAAGGACGGCAAGATGTCCAAATCGAAGGGCAACGTCGTCGATCCGGTGAAGCTGATCGACCGCTACGGTCTGGACGCGCTTCGCTACTACCTGCTTCGCGAGGTCCCATTCGGCGCCGATGGCACGTTCACACCGGATAACTTCGTCGAGCGGATCAATTACGATCTCGCGAACGACCTCGGCAACCTGCTGAACCGTACCGTGGCGATGATCGAGAAGTATTTCGACGGCATCGTTCCGGCGTATAGCTCCGGAGCGACCGAGTTCGACGCGGATCTGGAGGCCGTCGCTTCGTCCGTCATCGAGAAGACGGAAGCGGCGCTCGAGACGATGGAGTTCTCCGTTGCCCTGACCGCCATCTGGCAGCTGGTCAGCCGCACGAACAAGTACATCGACGAGACGAAGCCTTGGGCGCTCGCGAAGGACGAGGCGAACCAGGAGCAGCTCGCGTCGGTCATGGGCCATCTCGCCGATTCGCTGCGCATCGCGTCGATCCTGCTGCAGCCGTTCTTGACGCATACGCCAAGCAAGATCTGGGAGCAGCTCGGCCTCTCCAAGGGAACGGCAACCGAATGGGAGAGCATCCGCACCTTCCGCGGCATTCCGGAAGGCACGAAGGTCGCTAAGGGAGAGCCGATCTTCCCAAGACTCGACATGGCGGAAGAAATCGCCTGGATCGTCGACATGATGGGCGGAAGCAAGGCGGCGTCTGCCGAATCCGAGGCGAAGCCTGCCGAAGCGGCTGCCGCTCCTTCGGAGGAATCGGTCGATCGGAAGGAAGAGATCGGGATCGACGACTTCTCCAAGGTCGAGCTCCGCGTCGGCCAAGTCGTCGCCTGCGAGCCGGTTCCGAAGGCGGATAAGCTGCTTAAGCTGCAGCTCGACCTCGGCTTCGAGACGAGACAGGTCGTCTCCGGCATCGCGAAGTTCTACAAGCCGGAGGAGCTCGTCGGCCGCAAGGTGATCTGCGTCGCGAACCTGAAGCCCGTCAAGCTGCGCGGCGAATGGTCCCACGGCATGATCCTGGCCGCCTCGCATGGCGACCAGCTCACGCTCGCGACCGTTCCGGAAGGCATGCCGAACGGCGCCATCGTGAAATAATAGAACGCCCCGCAAGGAAATCGACCTTGCGGGGCGTTTACTATTTTGACTTCAATACCGCTTAACCAATTTATCCAAAGCGCCGCGTATGTCGCCTGTCAATTCCATTAGCAAGTAAAAAGGAGGTTATTATCCTTGGTTTTTGGCCAATGTGTTGACAGGGGCGAATGTCTCGAAGTATACTCCTTAAAGCGTAAATTATACGATTAAGAGTCTGGAAGAGAAAGTTGGGAAACGGGAATGCAACGGAAAAGCGGACTTTTACTGGCGGTTATTCTCTTGGCAGCAGTCGTTCTATCGGCTTGCGGCAACGACAAGAACACATTCGCGGAGGGCAAGGTCAACGTCGTGACGACCTTCTATCCTCTCTATTATCTAGCAAGCGAGATCGGCGGGGAGGACGCCAACGTGGTGAACCTGATCCCCGCGGGGGTCGAACCCCACGATTGGACGCCGAAGAGCAAGGACCTGCAGACGGCTTCCAAAGCGCAACTGTTTATCTACAACGGAGCGGGGCTGGAAGGCTGGGCCGACGATTTTCTGCACGGGGCCGGCTCCAACAGCAGCTTGAAGACCGTGGAGGCGAGCTCGGGAATCGCGCTCATCTCCGGCAATCCGGAGGAAGAGGAACACGAGCACGAGGGAGAAGAAGGACACGAGCACGCTTCCGATGTCGATCCGCACACGTGGGTCAGCCCGAAATCCGCGCTCGTCATGGCCGATAACATTCTCAAGGCATTCGTCGATTCGGATCCGGCGAACGAAGCGGCTTACGAGTCCCGCTACGAGGACCTTCAAAATCGCCTTAAGACGCTCGACGAACAATTTACGGAGCAGCTTCAAGCGGTGCCTAACAAAGACATCGTCGTCACCCATCAAGCGTTCGGTTATTTGTCGAGAGATTACGGACTGAATCAAGTCGCGATCATGGGGCTGTCCCCGGAAGCGGAACCCCGCGCGCAGGATTTGCTCGATGTCGCGAAGTTCGTGAAGGAGAACAACGTTCGGACGATTTTCTTCGAGGAGCTCGTATCCAACCAGATGGCCAAGACGATCTCGGGCGAAACGGGAGCGGATATCGACGTTCTGAATCCGATCGAAGGCTTGACCTCCAAGCAGGAGAAGGACGGGGAGACCTACATCTCTCTAATGGAGAGAAATTTGCAAAACCTGGTGAAGGCATTACAATAGAGAAGCATGAACCGGGCTCAATGGAAGGAGCAATATCCATGATAAGCACTGCCCCAACCGCGACGGACGCGCCGATCGAAGCAGGCGTCGTGGCTTCATCTTCCTGCCATCGGGAGATCGTCTCGCTGGAGGAAGTCTCTTACTCCTACGGAGCGCAGCAGGTTCTGGACAAGGTGAACTTCGTCGTGCGGGAGCGGGATTTTATCGGGCTGATCGGTTCGAACGGCGCCGGCAAAACGACGCTGCTGCGGATGATAGTAGGCTTGCTCAAGCCGACCTCCGGCGAGATCAAGCTGTTCGGAACCCCGATGTCGAAGTTCAAGGATTGGCAGCTTATCGGCTATGTCCCCCAACGGAACCACTTCAATCCCCTTTTTCCGGCAACGGTCAGGGAAGTGGTGCTCTCGGGTCTCTACGGGCGGCGCAAGCTCCTGAAGAGAATAACGAAGGAAGACCATCTGCGGGCGGAGGATGCCCTGAATACCCTCAAGATCCGCGAGCTGGCGGAAAAGAGGATCGGGGAGCTGTCGGGCGGACAGCAGCAGAGGGTGTTCCTGGCTAGAGCTCTGATCAACAATCCGAAGCTGCTCATTCTCGACGAACCGATGTCGGGAATCGATACCGAGACGCAGAACAATTTCTTTAATCTGCTGCTTCATATGCACAAGAAACACAATATTACGTTCCTGATGGTGTCGCACGACATGGAGATGGTTCGCTCCTATCTGGGAGAGATCCCGAGAGCCAAGAGCGGCAAGCTGTCGTTCCATGTCCGGCACTCTCACGATTTAGAGGATTGCGGGGAGACGGATCTGCTGCACTCCTTGCGGAAAGAAGGGTAAACGGCGCTTGGAACTTTTATCGGCCGAGTTTTTCCAACGGGCGCTTATCGGCGGCGCCCTCATTGCCATTACGTCCCCGCTGCTGGGGCTTTTCCTCGTTCTAAGAAGACTGGCCATGATCGGCGACACGCTCGCCCACGTCAGCATCGCCGGGGTAGCTCTCGGTTTTCTTATTAATGTATACCCGGTTGCCGTAGGGCTGGTATTCGCGATTCTGGCCTCGTTCGGGATCGAAGTCCTCCGGAGGAGGTATCGTTCCTTCGCGGAGCTGTCCATCGCGATCATCATGTCGGGCGGCATCGGACTCGCTTCTCTGTTGTTTACGGTTGGCAAAGGGTATAACTTAGATGTAAACTCTTATTTGTTCGGAAGCATCTACACGCTGAACAATACGGATATCTTGATTATCGCGATTATTACCGTTATCGTTCTCGCCGTCGTTATTGCCCTCAGGAAGGAATTGTTCCTTCTAACGTTCGACGAGGATGCCGCTTCGGTCAGCGGGCTTCCGGTTCGTTACTTCAACATTCTGATCAGCATCATGACCGCGCTTGTCATCAGCGCCTCGATCAAGATCGTCGGGGCTTTGCTCGTGTCCGCGCTGCTGATGATCCCGGCCGCCTGCAGCCTGGTGCTGTCCAAGAGCTTCCGCCAATCCATCATTCTTGTCATCCTCATTGGCGAAGTAGCGGTGGTATGCGGCTTGTGGATGGCCGGCATCTGGAACCTGGCTCCGGGAGGCACCGTCGTTTTGCTGTTGATCGCCATTTTGCTGGCCTCCTTGGTCATGACGAGGAGAGCCCGAGTATAAAGCGGGAGCGTGGCCCAAATTGAATGAAGTCAATATCGGCATTGCATTCGCGGGGGGACTGGCTTCCTTCATCTCCCCGTGCTGTCTGCCTTTATATCCGTCCTATTTATCTTACATAACCGGAATGACCGTCACCCAGCTGAAGACCGACACGAGCCGAAGCGTGCGAACGAAAACGATGGCCCACACGTTCTTCTTTATCCTGGGCTTCTCGTTCGTTTTCTTTACGCTTAGCTACACGGCGAACGCGTTCGCTTCGACGTTCCGGGAGTACCAGGACCCGATCCGTCAGATTTCGGCGCTCCTGATCATCCTGATGGGTCTGTTCCTGCTTGGGGTTTTCCAGCCGCAGCTTCTGATGAAGGAGCGGAAAATGAACATGAGCTGGAGGCCCGCGGGCTACTTAGGCTCGTTCATCTTCGGCGTCGGCTTCTCGGCCGGCTGGTCCCCGTGCGTGGGGCCGATCCTGTCTTCGATTCTCGCTCTCGCCGCCAGCGAACCCGGCACGTGGGCAAGCATGACGGCCGCCTATTCGCTGGGCTTCGGCGTTCCGTTCTTCGTGCTGGCGTTCTTCATCGGATCGACGAGATGGATCCTGAAGTACTCCAACCGACTCATGAAGATCGGGGGAGCCCTCATGATCGTGATGGGGATTCTCCTGTTCACGGACAAGATGACTTCCATCACGATCTGGCTGAATTCCATCACGCCGGAGTGGCTGAAGTTCTAACAGTACCGTCGGCTCGGCCTATTCATGTGAAATATTCGATCTTGGCCATCGGGAACTCGGCGAAGATTCTCTCGGTCAAGAACATTCTCAATGCGTCTGCCTGCTCGTCCGGGTAGACGTATTTGTGTTGGCCCCAACGTCCCCATTTCTTCTTGCGGATCTCTTCATCCATCTCCAGCTTGGTCTTCGGGTAACGCTTCTCGATCGTGCTCTTCGCCGTCTTCGTGAAGCGATGCTGAATGAGCTCGAACGTGAGATCCGACGTCGCCTCCTTCGGAAGAGCGGCGCCCAGCTTCGCGAGCAGCTCGCCGTACCCGTCCTCCCAGCCGTCATACCAAATGATCGGCGCGATGATGAACCCTAGCGGGTAGCCGGCTTTGGCGATTTGGCCGGCCGCTTCGATCCGTTCCGCGAAACGAGAGGTGGCGGGTTCGAAGTTCTTGATGACGTAGTCGGAATTGACGCTGAACCGGATGCGCGTGTTCCCGTTGTGTTTGAGATGCAGCAAGGGCTCGACATGATGATATTTGGTCACGAACCGAAGCCTGCCGAGAGGCTCGTTCGCCATGAACGAGATAGCATCCGCCAAAGAGCCGGTCAAGTGCTCCAGACCGACCGGATCGGACGTACACGCCGCTTCGAAGCGGGTAATCTCCGGCGCTCTCTCCTCGATGTATTTTTTGGCGGCGCCCAGAATGTCTTCCGTATTCACGTAAACCCGGACGTAGGGCTTGGCGCCCAGCGTCGTTTGAAGGTAGCAATAATGGCAATGTCCCATGCAGCCGGTCGACAGCGGAAGCGCGTATTCGGCGGAAGGCTTGGAGGTGTCGAACTTGAGCGTCTTGCGGATGCCGACCACGAGCGTTCGCTTGGCCACCTTGTATTGCTCCAGCTCGGTCTCGCCGGGCAAGCCGGTGATCCGATTGTGGGAGGTCGTCGTTCGGTAAGGAATTCCTCTTTCTTGGACCCAATCCAAGATCCTTCGGCCCTTCGGATAATCCAGGGAAGCGGGCTCGAAGTAGACGAGCTCGGGCACGAACAATGGCGTTTCCCTCGTCTGGCGAGGTCGTTCTGCGATTGTGGTTGTCATCGGCGAACCTCCTTCGGAATGCCTTTATTGTGCGCAGGCGCGGGCTTGGAATTCGGATGATTTTCGCGAGGGGAGACTTGCTCCTGAAGTTTGCGCTGGTGTATGATACTAAGAGTTAGTGACTGCCGGGAAAGGGGGAGCCGCATTGCCGACCCCAAGTATGGAAGATTATCTGGAACGGATCTATCGCCTTATCGATGAGAAGGGCTATGCTCGCGTTTCGGATATCGCCGAAGGGCTGGAGGTGCATCCTTCTTCCGTAACCAAGATGATACAGAAGTTGGACAAGGACAATTACCTCATCTATGAGAAGTATCGCGGACTCGTATTAACGACTAAGGGCAAGAAAGTCGGCAAAAGACTCGTTGACCGGCATCATCTGCTGGAGATGTTCCTGAAGACGATCGGCGTACAGGAAGAGAACATCTACCGCGACGTGGAAGGCATCGAGCATCACCTTAGCTGGGATTCGATTACTTGCATCGAGACGCTTGTCGAGTACTTCAACCAAGATCCCAAGAGGATCGAAGAACTCCAAGGCGTCCGTGCTGAATTGGATAAGGACTAAGACAAGCGAAGGCTATCCGAAGGATCATTGGGATCCGCGGGTAGTCTTCTTGCTTTATGTACTGCCCGCAAGCGGCGCCGCATAAGCTGTCATCGGAGGATTCACCGCAACCCGCAAAACGAGAACGGGGGAGTCCGATGAAGGTGAACGGCGTGTTCGAGGGCGGCGGCGTCAAAGGCATCTCCCTGGTCGGCGCCGTGCGCGCGGCGGAGAGGAACGACGTGCAATTCCATAAAGTGGCGGGCACCTCGTCGGGCAGCATCGTGGCCGCGCTGCTGGCGACCGGCTATACGGCGTCTGAGATGAAGATCATTATCGAGTCGGCTCCGTTCTCCCGGTTCCTGCGGAGGTCCCCGTTCTACAACGTGAAGGTCGTCGGTCCGGCGATTCGGCTGTTTCTGAAGAAAGGCCTGTATTCGGGCGACGCCCTGGAAGCGTGGATTCGCGAGCTGCTCGCGGCTAGGGGAGTGAAGACGTTCGCGGATTTGCCTCTCGGCAAGCTGAAGATTACCGCCTCGGATATTACGAACGGCAGGCTGCTCGTCCTTCCCGACGATATCGCCGAGTATGGAATCGATCCGCTGAGCTTGGAAGTCGCCAAAGCGATCCGGATGAGCATAAGCATCCCGTACTTTTTCGATCCGGTGCTCATTCCGATGCCTAAGGCAAAGCAAGGGCAACGCAGGCGCAAGATCGCGGCAGGCCGCTCTTCTTATATCGTCGACGGCGGAGTTTTGAGCAATTTTCCGTTATGGATCTTCGAAGGCGACCAAGAAGAACCGGGGGAGGCTGTGCCGGTCATCGGCTTCCAGATGGTCGGCCGCAACGACATGAAGGCTCATCGGATCGTCGGGCCGATCTCGATGTTCCAAGCGATGTTCGAAACGATGCTCAGCGCCCACGACGAACGTTATATCGAACAGAATAACCGGATTCGCACGATCAAGATTCCTACCCTGGGGGTTCGGACAACCGACTTCAACTTAACCGCGGAAAAAAGCGAAAGCTTATACCGGTCGGGTCTCGAAGCAGGGGAGAAGTACTTCAAGCACTGCGACCGCAGGACCGGATGGATAGGGACGAAGCCTTCGGGAGAAGAAGGGGTGTCCGTTCGGATCCAATCGGCCAACCGAAGCATGGATGCTTAGCAAAAGAAACCCCCGACTGGCCGCGGCTTGTCGGGGGTTGGTCTGTTATTCGCGTCAATGATACCTTGGCGGTTCTTCGTCGCGCTTCTTGCTTCCTTCGATCACTCGAAAGTTGGCGGTTCGACGCTTGGCGTTCTTATCTTCGCGTTCCTTGGCCAGGTTGCGGCGCTGGCTCTTGATGGCCGCCTGCCGGTACTTGGACTTCTCGGCAGAGGAGCTTCTCCCCCAACGGTTCGGCGGGAACTTATAGAGCAAGAACACGATCGCAACCAGGATGATAGGGATCAACAGCGTGGTTGCGCCTCTTATTATTTGGCCGACGATCCCGACGGCGATCAAGGCGATCATAAGGATGGCCACGGGTCCGAAACGTCTGCGCATGGCGTTGTCCCCCTCTGGGTTACAAGGTGTATAGCGGGCGCCTACAGGAAATGCGCCGGAATCAAGCGGAGACGGTCGCGGCTGCGGGCTGACGGCTGTATTCGCGATCCAGCTCCATCATTCGGTTGAAGGAGGCGATCGAGACGGCTACTTGCTCGTCGTTCGGTTCCTTGGTCGTCAAGAGCTGAAGCCACAAGCCCGGGTAGCCTAGGAAACGAAGCACCGGAATGTCCCGAACGGCGTTCGTCCACTTCAGAACCTCGTAGGAAATGCCGATCACGACGGGCAGCAAGGCGATCCGGATCCAGATTCTCTCCCATACGGAATCCCAATGGAAGATAGGGAAGGAATACAGGATAACGCCTACGATGACGGTGAAGATGATGAAGCTGCTTCCGCAACGATAATGCAGCCGGCTGGCGCGCTGAACGTTCTCGACCGTCAATTCGTCGCCGGCTTCGTAGGCGCTGATCACCTTGTGTTCCGCGCCGTGATATTGGAACAGGCGCTTGATGATCGGCGTCTTGGAGATCATCCAGAGATAGAAGAGCAACAAGGCGATCTTGATAACGCCTTCCAGAATGTTGTGCAGGAACTTATTGTCGAAGGCTCTGCCGAAAATCTCGCTTTCAAGGAAAGCGGGAACGGCCGCGAAAATGACTTTGCCGAAAACAAAGGACAGAACGCCGACGACCGCGACGCCGAGAATCATGGAGAGGCTCCATTTCTCCTTCTCCTTTGCCTTCGCCGCTTCTTCCGGAGTCGATTCGTCCTCCGCATACGCCTCCGCCGAGAAGTTGAGATGCTGGGAGCCCTTCGCCGAAGACTCGACGATGCCGACCAGTCCGCGTATGAACGGGATCTTTTTTAACCATTTTACGATATTCGGGGTCGATCCCCTAGGTACCTCGTAAAAAGCGATTTCTTGGTTCTTGCGTCTTACGGCCGTGACATTGACGTGGCGCCCCGCGAACATGACTCCTTCAATGACGGCCTGTCCTCCGTATGCTGTGTTAGGCTGCTGAGCCAAGCGATCACCTTCTCTGTCTAGAACTAAGGAAGCCGTAGCTTCCGATCTACGCTTTATTTTACAGGAATCCGGCTTACAATGCCACAGGGAACGGCTGCTCGGCGTTCCAATAAGGAAGGCGGCCGAGTAGGCTGACGTTCCGCGGCCCATACTAGTCAGGCATGTTCATGAATGGGAGGGTAAGCCATGGCGGATAAGAACCAAGAACGGGATAGACCTTCGGAGGATCGGGATAGGCCTTCGATAGGAAGGGCCGTTCTATACGCCTTGCAGATAGGCTTCTTTGCGGGCGTGATCTGGGGACTGGTGCGTTGGCTGGCCGTAAGCCTTAACTTGACCCGAGTTCCGCAAGCGTTCCTGGCGGACCCTTGGGTGCGAAGGGAGGCTCTGAACAGTATAGTCTGGCACGTAACGGGTTTGGCTTTGTTTATCGTCATGTCGCTGGTTGCGGCGCTGGTCTACTTGCTCGTTCTGGGAAATCTTCGGGGGCCCTGGCCGGGTATTCTATTCGGAGGCGCCTGGTGGGCGCTGCTGTTTCTTTGGATCGGGCCGCTGACCGGGATGACGAAGCCGGTTCGGGCCATCGGATGGAACAGCATTGCGTGCGAGCTTGGCATTTATTTATGCTGGGGGCTGTTTATCGGGTACAGCATCGCTTTCGAATTTCATGACGAAGCGTCTCGAGAACCTGCCGGCAAAGCGAGCGGCGGCAGAAAGGCTCAGCCGGCCTCCTGACGCGGGCGGAAGGTGCGCCGTCTGGTCGATCGGGATCGCGCTATGATACAATAATTTCCGAGTTAGTCTAACGCTGCGGCGACGGCCGGCAAGCTTGCGGCTCCCGCAGATCAACCGGAATCATTGAGGAGCGCGAATCATGACCCGTATTTTGGTGTTGAACGGACCGAATTTGAACATGCTGGGCATTCGGGAGCCCGGAATCTACGGCTCGAAGACGTTGAAGCAGATCGAGGCGGATTTGCTTGCGGCGGCCGAACGCCTGGGCGTCGAATTGGAATTTTACCAATCCAACCACGAAGGCGATCTGCTCGATAAGATCCATGCGGCCTTCGGCAAACAGGATGGAATCGTCATCAATCCCGGAGCGTATACTCACACGAGCATCGCGCTTCGCGACGGAATCGCTTCCGTCGGACTTCCGACCGTCGAGGTGCACCTGTCCAACATTCATAAGCGGGAGCCGTTCCGCCATGTATCGATGACGGCGGCGGTCTGCGTCGGCCAGATCTCGGGCTTCGGCTCTTACGGCTACGAGATGGGGCTGCTCGCGCTGTGCGATCACCTCGGCGTCAAGACGGACCGATAAGAAAGGGATGATGACAAGTGCCTAACGAGAGAGTAAGCAAATTAAGGACTTTGGTTCAGGAGCTTGGCGGAGATGCCATCCTTATTACGAATGAAATCAACCGCCGGTATTTGACGGGGTTCACCGGCAGCTCCGGCGTCGTTCTGATATCGGCGGAGCAAGCCGTCCTGCTAACCGACTTCCGCTACCGCGAACAGGCGCCGCGGCAAGCGAAGGGCTTCGAGATCGTCGAGCACGGCCCCGGCATATACGGCGACGTCGCCGCATTGCTAGGCAAATGGGGAGTAAAGAGACTTCTTATCGAAGAACAGGATATGAATTACGCGACTTTCCTGTCCGTTCAAGAGAAGCTGAATCCCATCGAGCTCGTCCTCTCGCAAGGGGCCGTCGAGAAGCTTCGCATCGTGAAGGACGAGCAAGAGATCGCCGTCGTCCAGGAAGCGGCGGACCTCGCGGACCGGGCGTTCGAGCATATTCTCGGCTTCATCAAGCCGGGAGTAACGGAAGCATCCGTCTCGCTGGAGCTTGAATTCTTCATGAGAAAAGAAGGAGCATCCGGAGTTTCCTTCGAGACGATCGTCGCGTCCGGCGAACGCTCCTCTCTGCCGCACGGCAAAGCGAGCGATAAGCTGATCGAGCGAGGCGATTTCGTTACGCTCGATTTCGGAGCATCCTACAAAGGATATGTCTCGGACATCACGCGCACCGTCGTCGTCGGCCAGCCGACCGACCGCCATAGGGAAATCTACGATATCGTGTTGGAGTCCCAGCTGAACGCGCTGAAGCATCTTCGTCCCGGAATGACGGGACATGAAGGAGACGCCTTGACGAGAGATATCATTACAAGGTATGGTTATGGTGAATATTTCGGCCACAGTACCGGACATGGCATCGGTATGGAGGTGCACGAAGCGCCTCGCCTGGCTCGAAATTCGGACACGATTTTAACCCCCGGCATGATCGTCACGGTCGAACCCGGCATTTATCTCCCCGGCTTCGGGGGCGTGCGGATCGAAGACGATGTCGTCGTGACGGATGACGGGATTAAAATACTTACTCGTTCGCCGAAGGAGCTTATCGTTCTGGACTAGCTGCCGTATCGGAGAACCACGTTTCCACAGGAGGGAATTTTTAAAGTGATTTCCGTTAACGATTTGAAGACAGGCCTTACCATCGAAGTGGACGGAGACCTCTGCTCCGTTGTTGACTTCCAGCACGTTAAACCGGGCAAGGGCGCGGCGTTCGTCCGCACCAAGCTGAAGAACCTCCGCAACGGGAACGCCATCGAGAAGACGTTCCGCGCCGGCGAGAACGTCGTACGCGCGCATGTCGAGAATCGCCAGGTGCAGTACCTGTACAATTCCGGCAGCGAGTATACCTTCATGGATAACGAAACCTTCGACCAGTTCACGCTGGACAAGAAGCAGCTCGAATGGGAAATCAACTTCCTTCTCGAGAACATGAACGTTAACATTCAGAGCTATCAGGGCGAAATCATCGGGATCAACATTCCGAACAGCGTCGACCTGAAGGTCGTCGAGACCGAGCCGGGCATCAAGGGCAACACCGCTACCGGCGCGACGAAGAACGCCAAGCTGGAGACGGGGCTGAACGTTCAAGTGCCTCTCTTCATCAACGAAGGCGACGTTCTGACGATCGATACCCGCGAAGGCAAATACGTCTCCCGCGCGTAAGAGCCGTCTCTTAGTCCTTGCCCCAAGCGCAGAAATGTGCGGGGCAAGGATTTTTTGTATTTCTGGGCCCAAATAGTTGTGCTATAATATACTGCTGTATGCAGATATATAATCCCGAAGATTGAACCAGATGCATGATCAAGGAGTGAAACTGCGTTGTCCTTAATCGTAATGAAGTTCGGCGGCAGTTCCGTCGGAACGACGGAACGGATGCAGCGCGTGGCTCAGAGAATCATCGACAAAAAGCTGCAAGGCCACCGCGTCGTCGTTGTCGTCTCCGCGATGGGAGACACGACGGACGATTTGATCGATAAATCCCAGGAGCTCAACGACAAACCGCCGGCCAGGGAGATGGATATGCTGCTGACGACCGGAGAGCAGATCTCCGTCGCCCTTCTGGCCATGACGATACACAAGCTAGGTCATGAAGCCAAGTCGTTCACCGGCTGGCAAGCCGGCATCGTAACCGAAGCGGTGCACGGCAAGGCTCGAATCTCCGATATCGCTCCCGCGCGGCTGTTCAAGGCGTTGGACGACGGCAATATCGTGATCGTGGCCGGCTTCCAAGGCATGACGGAAGACGGAGAGATTACGACGCTGGGCCGCGGAGGCTCCGATACGACGGCGGTCGCTCTTGCCGCCGCCATCCGCGCGGACGTGTGCGAGATTTATACGGACGTCGACGGCGTTTATTCCACCGACCCCCGCGTCGTGAAGAACGCGCGCAAGCTCGATGTCATTTCTTACGACGAGATGCTGGAGCTGGCCCATCTCGGAGCGGCCGTCCTTCATCCGCGCGCCGTCGAATACGCCAAGCATAACAAGGTTCATCTCGTGGTACGGTCGAGTTTCACTCAGAACGAAGGTACGCTCGTAAGGGAGGAAGCAGCAATGGAACAAGGAGTCGTCGTCAGCGGAATCGCGTTCGACAAGAACGTCGCCCGCATCAGCATTCTAGGGGTAGAAGACGTTCCGGGAGTGCTGGCGAACGTATTCGGAGCGCTCGCGGCAGAAGGGATCGACGTCGATATTATCGTGCAGAGCGGAGTCCAGAACGGGAAGGCGGACTTCTCCTTCACGGTATCGCTGACGGACCGCGCCAAGGCTCTCGGCGTTATCGAGAACATCCGCAGCGTCGTCTCTTATCGCGAAGCTACCTTCGAGGAAGGCCTCGTGAAGGTATCCATCGTCGGAGCGGGCATGGTGTCCAACCCTGGAGTGGCCGCCAAGATGTTCGACGTCATCTCGAAGCTGGACGTCAGCATCAAGATGGTGAGCACCTCGGAGATCAAGTGCTCCTGCGTCATCGCCGCCGAGCCGCTTCACGACGTCGTGCGCGCGCTGCATACCGCTTACGGCCTGGATACGGCCGATGCGGCTTTCGTCGGCGGACCTCAGGATCGCCGTTAATAGATTGCTTTATCTCGACAAGCCTGGCTAAGCAGCCGGGCTTGTTTGTTTTTTTGCGCGCATTTTTGGGTCGGTTAGACGGGAGCACTGATTGTGATGATTTGAGAGTCCTATTTCAGCCGTCTTGGCACAAAGGTAAAGAAAACCTCAATTTTTCAAAGTCCCGAAACCTTGCCTTGCGAACATACGTCTACTATTCGGATACATAAATGACTAATTAATAGGAGTTTTTCCCATGAAGAAGCCGCTGGCATTTTTAATTCTTTCCGGCTTTCTGATCGGCGGGCTTTATCCAAGCCCCCAGTCGGACGCGTTTGCGGTTGCAGATGATGGCAAACTTATCGTATCTTACGATGCCTCCTCGTTGGTGAAGAAAGACGGCACTTATTGGATCTGGGGCGGATACGGGATGCCGTCGGTGCCGACTCAGCTTCATGGAATAGCGGATGCGAAGCAAGCCCTAGGGAATCGTTATTTTAGCAAAACCGACGGAACCCTCTGGCATTGGCAGAAATCGCAGGGATCGTCCAATGATTATGAAATGCGAGAGATCGAGGGGATCCGCGAGCCGCTGGAAGTTCTGGAATACTCCGAATCAGGGGGGCGAGCGCTCGCGCTGGATCATGACGGCAATGTGTTCCGCTTGAATAACGGGAAGGCCGGCGCTCCTCTTTATGGAATCGATCGCGTTAAGAGGATAACGAGTTATTCTGATCCAAAGTTCCGCAAGGACATGTTCGTTTTCCTAAAGCATGACGGCACCGTATGGCGTTCCGATTCTTCGTTCACGAACTTCGCGCAAGCGACGGAGATAGAGGAAGCAGCGCACATCGACACGGACGGACGCTCGAGCGTGGCGGCGGATAACGACGGCGGGCTATGGTACTGGGATTCGTCGTCAGCTCCGTTGCGATTCAAGTCGGTCAAGAATGTAAAAGAAGTTTATCTCGTTAATCGATCTATCCTCGCGATCACGCAGTCGGGCGATTTTCTTCAGGTCGCAATTCCGAGCGAACCGCTGAAAGCGAATGTCTCGTTTAAGCGTTGGGATACCGGCGTTACCGGCGCGGTTAAGGGAGAGAACCATCTGATCCTGCAGAAGGCCGACGGAACGCTCTGGGGTTGGGGAGCCAACGATCATAACGAATTGGGCTATGGCGACGGGTGGAATCGGCTGGTAACGGTACCGGTTCATGCGCCGATCGAAATCGTTCTTAACGGGGAGAGCATCCCATTGTCCAATGGAGTCATGACCCGTTACGGACAGTCGTTCGTTCCGCTTCGTTCGGTGTTCGAGAAACTCGGTGCAGAGGTGACCTGGGACGGGCAAGCCAAGGTAGCGACTCTCGCGAGAGATGCCACAACGACATCGGAGCCGGTTGTGATGCGTTTTAACTTCAAAACGTTAGGCGTCACCTTAAACGACGTACCCGTTCAGCTTCCTTCTCCCGCCGGAGTGCTAAGCTCCAACGGAAGCACCTACCTCCCGCTTAGATTCATAAGCGAAGCATTCGGAGCCAAGGTAGAGTGGGTCAAAACGGATGGCAAGATTCTAATAGAGATGGCATGAGTACGCTCCGGATTTGAAAACGATAGAAAAAGAGGAGAGGAGATTGGCGCATTGAAAAAAACGCTAACGTACGCTATTTTATCCGGCTTGCTGCTTGGAAGTCTATGGCCGAGCGCGGCGTCAGGGGCTGATTCGGCGACGAAGAACGGACTCATCGCCGACTATGACGGGCACTCTCTTATTAAGACAGACGGCACGTATTGGGTCTGGGGCGGTTTCCAGAAGCAGACGGTGCCGACGCAGATTCAAGGTTTGACGGATGTGGAGAAATCGTTCGACGGCCAATATGTCCGGAAGACGGACGGTTCCTTGTGGAGGTGGGAAGAGAATAAGAAGTCGACGACGGGCTATGATCTCCATAAAGTCGAAGAGATATCGAAACCGATCGACGTTCTGGCGTTCTCCAACGAATACGCTCTGATCTTGGATGAAGAGGGCCGCGTTTATAGAGGTTCGCGTTTGGAAGAAGACCCAAGCCGTTATCATTATGCCCCCTTGGAAGGAATCAGCGGCGTGGCGGAACTAACCTACTACTATAAATATCCTACGGGAATGATCATCGTCTTCTTGAAGAAGGACGGGAGCGTATGGCGTTCCGACATCTCGCTGACATCGATCTTACCTTCCGCGGAGATTCGCGATGCGGTCCATATCCAACAAGAAGTCGTCTTGCTGAAGGACGGCTCTGTCCGCGAATGGTCGGTCGAATACGATCCGGACTATTTGCAAGAGAGTTGGAAGACGGAAACCGCGAAGCGCGTCGAAGGCTTGCCTGCCCTCAAGTCCATATCGTCGAACGGCAAGGCGAATTTGGGAATCGACAGCGAGCTGCGCCTGTGGTTCTGGGGAGCCACGGTCACGGGCTTTTCCGATGGTACCGCCCGCCATGAGCAGTCTGCTCCCGTTCTTCTTACGAATGTGAAGAATGTAAAGACCGCATATGCCTTGGACCGTTCGATATCCGTCCTGACGCAAGAGGGCAAGGTTTACGAGGCTTCGATCGAAGGGGCGACGATGCCGAAGGACGCCAAGTTTACGCTGCTGGCCGCGAATGCCGTCGGATTAAGTCATTCGATCATACAGAAGAACGACGGTACGCTTTGGGTATGGGGACACAACAAATACGGAAGTTTCGGAACGGGCGACGACAAGGAGTTCACGACGGATATCCCGCTCCCGATGCAGGCTCCGATCGAGGTTGCTCTGAACGGGGAATCCATCCCTCTAAACAATGGGGTCATTACACGCAACTCGCAAGCTTTCGTCCCATTGCGCTCCATATTCGAGAAGCTTGGCGCGAAGATTTCGTGGGATGAGACGAACAAGATTGCGACTTTGGAACGGCCGGCGACCGAACAAAACCCTTCCGTTACGGTACAGCTGAATTTCAAAGCAGGAACGACCGCCTTAAACGGATCGGAAGTCAAGCTTCAGAACGAGTTGTTCAACTCGGCGGGAAGCTCCTATCTGCCGCTTCGATTCATCAGCGAAACTCTCGGGGCGAAGGTGGATTGGCAGCAGAAGGCAGGGAAGATCTTCATCGCCATGTCCTGACGGACGCCGGGCAAGATTCACTTATCCGTAAACAGCTGCAGCACCTTTAAGATAAAGGCGGTAATCCCCGCGGCCATCAGGGGGCCGACCGGAATTCCGCGAAGCATGACGATTCCGATGATCGAGCCGATCACGAGGCCGACGATAAGCTGAGGGTCCACCTTCAGCAGCTCCAGCCCTTTGCCGTTCATGTAGGTGGCGGCGGCTCCTCCGATGAGGGCGACCCAGCCTGTCCAGCTCGTGAAGGCATGCGCCACGTCTTTCAGTTGAACCTTGCCCGAGGCGAAGGGAACGAGTACCGCCAGGGTGAGGAAGAGCAGCCCGATCTCGAGCCCTCTTCGTTCGATGGACGGAAGGTACCGCTGCAGGTGAACCAGCTTGACGATCAGGAGAAGGCAGGCCGCGGTTGTTATGATAGGGGATCGGCCGATCAAGCCGATCACGATCAAGCCGACTAGCACGATTTCGCCGTTCATGATTCTCTCACGCCTTCCGAAGGAGAACGCGGTTGGACGGGCATACCGCTGCTATATGTTTATGGAGAGGTCCTTCCGCTTAGAACGATAGCGGGAGGACCTGTTCCGTTTTCCGGCGTTTTTAAATCATATAATCCGAAACCAGCCGATGAAGCGCGAACGTATCGGAGCGCAGGCCCCTGCGCAGCGTCTCCAGGGACATGACGTCGGACGGCGCGACGTTGCCCAGGTTGACCTCCGTTCCAAGAATGCGGAGCAGGGCGGCCTGTTGATCCTTTCTCGGCGCCTCCCACAACAAGATGTCCAGCTCCGGCAGGCTTCGGCGAAGCCGGCGCAGCTCATCCTCGCGGCAGTTGCCGTTCTCGTCGAACAATCCGACGCCTACCCCCGATTCCCGGGCTTCGACGGTAACAAGCTCCGCTCCTCTTCCTTTATCCAATTCCACGGTTCTCCGCAAATCCTCCAGAACGATTCTCGATCCCGACTGTTTTTTGCCGTATTCGGTAAATACTCTCAGCCCCCGTTGAGTCGCTTCCGTGATCAAGCTATCCCTCTGGCGCCGGCTCAGCTCGATCGTGCCGTCCGATACCTCGACCCCGTCGAAGCCGAGATCCCCTACCATGTCGAAAAACTCGCTTACCACCTCCAGCCGGACGGCGGCCTCCAGCAGCGTTCCTCCCGGAAATGTCGCGACTTTATGCTGTTTGGCCATGGCGATCTTGCCGCGCAGAATCTCGTCTTTATAGAGCGGAGACGTTCCGAAGCCGAACTTCAGAAGATCGATGTATTCGCCTGCGGTCAGGAGCAGGTCGCTGAAGGCCGCAGGCCCTAGCCCCTTGTCGATGACCATGGACAGCCCCGATTGGCGAGGCTTGCCGCTTCTCCGGTCGGTAGGGTCCTCCAACGCGCATGGCCAGACGGGGCCGGTTTTGATTTCCATAGACAGCTCTCCTCATGTAAAGGTTGAGTAGGATTCGTTCATGCCTGATCAATATATGCAGCGAGATGTGGGCGGGTGCCCGAGCGCGGGGAGACGGAAACCGAATATTAAAATGGCAAACCTAGCAAGTTGTCCGAGACAGCCGCATAGAGTAGGATATGGCACCAATTGATAGAAGGAGGGATACCGAGTGGACAAGACTGTGTTTAGCATGGCGATTCTCCGGATTTTCTCGGGGAGCATCGAGCTTACGGCCGCGATCGTGATGCTGAAGCTGAACGACGTGCAGAAGGCGCTCGCGGTCAATTCCATGCTGGCGATGGTTGGACCGCTTGTTCTGCTTACCACGACGACGATCGGGCTTGTCGGGCTGGCGGACAAGCTTTCTCCGATGCGTTTCGTGTGGGTGACCGTAGGAGTCGGCTGCCTGCTCGTCGGCATCCTGAAGAAGTGACAAGCCCGTTAACGATAGGCCAAGCAGGAATAAAAGGTTCGTCCAAGCATACACATGAATCAGTAATAGACTTGAAACACGGGAAAGGGGGTCTCCATATGCTTCCCGCGTGGCTTGCGATTTTTCCGCCGTCCTTGCGAACGCCGTTGAGCAAGCTGCCCGTCAGCGTGATCGAATCGCTCGAGGAAGTGCGAATCCGCGAAGCGAGACCGCTCGAGATCTCTTACGGAGGCCGGTTCGCCTTCTTGACGCCGGACGGCTCGCTGACGGGCGAGCACGAGGCGGGCTATCGGCCGAATCGCGAGGATTGCCGGGCTTTCCTGGAAAAGCTGACCGACCATTCTTTATATGCGGTAGAAGAGGAACTGAGACGGGGGTACGTCACCGTCGCGGGCGGGCATCGCGTCGGGCTGGCCGGCCGAACCGTGCTGGACGGGGGCCATGTTCGGCATCTAAGGGACGTGGCGGCCTTCAACGTGCGGATCGCCAGGGCGAGAATCGGCAGCGCCGCTTCCGTTCTTCCCGAGCTGCTCGATCCGATCGCCCGAACGATCCGCCACACGCTTCTGGTCTCTCCGCCCCAGCAAGGCAAGACGACGCTTCTCAGAGATTTGGCCCGCGCGATCAGCGCCGGCGAATGGAATCACCCCTCGGCGCGAGGCTGGAGAGGGAGGAAGGTCGGCATCGTCGACGAGAGATCGGAGATCGCCGCGTGCGAGCGCGGCGTCCCTACGTTCGATCTAGGTCCCCGAACCGACGTTCTCGACGCTTGCCCGAAGGCGGAGGGAATGATGATGCTCGTTCGGTCGATGTCGCCGGAGGTTGTCGCGGTGGACGAGATCGGCCGTCCGGAGGATGCGGAGGCGCTGCGAGAGGCGCTTCATGCCGGGGTGCGTGTGCTGGCGACGGCCCACGCTTCCGACCTTGCGGACGTGTTCGAGCGGCCGGTCCTGTCTTCCCTGGCCAGAGAAGGGATGTTCGGAGCGTACGTACTTCTCTCGCGCTCCGGAAGCGAGGTCCGGCATCGGGTGATCGGGTCGCGCGAGGCGGAGGAGGAAGGGCTTCGCCGCCGCAGGGGAAGCTGGAACGGCGTGCCCAGGGACGCGCCCCGGCCGGAGCTTCGTTCGCCTCCAGGGGATCGCGATCCGGGCGCCGACAGGCCCGAAGGGACGCCGGGACTCGCGATCAAGGCAAGGGCGCTCCCGCTCATTCGCTCCCCGGCATCCCGCGAGGGAGGGGAAGCGCCGTGATCAAGCTGATCGGCGCGGCGCTGGTGCTGTTCGCCGGAACGATGCTCGGCTACCTTCAGGCGGCCAGGTTCGCGGAGCGGCCGAAGCAGATTCGCCACCTGCTGCACGCGCTGCAGCGATTGGAGACGGAGATCGGTTACGGACAGACTCCGCTGCCGGAAGCTCTCGCGCGAATGGCGGGCGTTCTTCCCGAGACGTTAGCAGTTTTGTTCCGGCGCATCGCAGACGAGCTTCGCTCCTCCTCGGGGGAAACGGTGAAGAACGCCTGGGAGCGAATCTTAAGCGAGGGGTGGCCGACGACCGCCATGAAGGCGGGAGAAAAGGAAGCCATGCTTCGGCTCGGCTCCTCCCTGGGCGGCAGCGGAAGAGACGATCAGCTCAAGCATGTCCGCCTGGCCGTTCTTCAATTGCAAGCCGAGGAGACGTCCGCGCGGGAAGATCAGATGAAGTACGAGAGGCTGAGCCGAAGCCTGGGTGTTCTGGGAGCGGCCCTGGTCGTCATCCTGATGATGTAAGTAGGGGGCCGATTCGATGAACATCGATGTCAGCACGATCTTTCAAATTGCCGGAATCGGCATCATTATCGCCATGATTCATACCGTTCTCAAGCAGATGGGCAAGGAGGACATGGCGCATTGGGTAACCGTCATCGGCTTCGTCGTGGTGCTGTTCATGGTCGTGCGCTTGCTCAATGAATTGTTCCAGGAGATCAAGTCGATTTTCCTGTTTCAGTAGCGACGGACAGGCGGGTGAAAGTCTTGGAGATTCTGCAGATCGTCGGCGTCGCGCTGCTCGCCACCATTCTCATCCTCGTCATCCGGGAGCAGAAGCCGATGTTCGCCTTCCTGCTGTCCGCCTTCGTCGGCATAGGAATCTTCCTGGCGATGATCGGCAAGATCAGCAGCGTCGTCTCCGTGCTGGAGCAGCTTGCCGACCGATCCGGCATTCCGTCGGTTTACCTGAAGACGATGCTCAAGATCATCGGAATCGCCTACATCGCCGAGTTCGGCGCCCAGATCATTCGGGACGCGGGGATGGAGAGCGTCGCTTCCAAGGTGGAATTCGCCGGCAAAATGCTGATCCTCGTGATGGCGGTTCCGATCATCAGCGTCATCATCGAAACGGTGCTCAACCTGCTGCCCGCATAGGCTTGATCGGCGTCCAAGGGCGCCGATGGCGCCGCGGTTGGTCCGGAAGGGAGAGAAGTCTCGTGCCACCACCACCTATCCTAATCGCGACCCGGCGGCCGGGCTTCCTGTCCCTCGTGCTTCTCCTGTCCGCGTTCCTGCTCTCCTGGTTCCCGCTGCCATTCGCCCATGCGGAGCCGGAGACGGCTTCTCATTCGGAGACGGCATCCGGGACGGAGCCGGCGCACAGCGGCGGAGATCTCGCGGGAGAATTGGCCGAGCAGCAGGCGGCAGACGTGGATTTCAGCAAGATCGAGCAATATTGGAAGCAATTGAAGGACGATTACGGCGGTTATTTTCCGGACGGCAAGGTGCCGGAGCTGAAGCAGCTGATGTTCCCGGAAGGCGAAGGGTTCAGCGTGGAGACGGTCCTGCTCGGTCTCGCGAAGTTTTTCCTGCATGAGCTGCTCTACAGCGGGAAGCTGATCGTGACCATCGTGATGCTCGCCGTGTTCACCATGATCCTCGAGACGATGCAGAACGCCTTCGAACGCAACACGGTAAGCCGCGTCGCCTATGCGATCGCCTACCTGGTTCTGCTTATCATCGCCGTGAACAGCTTTCACAGCGCGACGAAGTACGCGGCGGACGCCATCTCCACCATGGTTCAGTTCATGCTGGCCACGGTGCCGCTCCTGCTCACGCTGCTGGCGAGCTCGGGAAGCTTCGCGACGGTCGCGGTGCTTCATCCTCTCATCGTGTTCATGATTCATATGATCGGAACGCTGATCCATCTGTTCGTGTTCCCGCTGCTTTTCTTCTCGGCCGTGCTTCATCTCGTCAGCACGATCAGCGATCGCTACAAGGTGACGCAGCTCGCGAATTTGCTTCGAACGGTCGGCGTCGGTCTGCTCGGAGTGCTGCTGACCATGTTCCTGGGCGTGCTGTCCATCCAAGGGGCGACGGGGGCGGTGGCGGACGGAATCGCGCTCAAAACGACCAAATTCGTCACCTCCAACTTCGTGCCCGTCGTCGGGAAAATGTTCTCGGACGCCGCGGATACCGTGCTCTCGGCGAGCCTTCTCGTCAAGAACGCCGTCGGCTTGGCCGGGGTCGTCATCCTGCTTTTCCTATGCGCCTTCCCGGCCATCAAAATCCTGACGCTGTCGCTCATCTACAACCTGTCTGCGGCCGTGCTCCAGCCCCTCGGCGACACGCCGATCGTGCACAGCCTGCAAGTCATCGGCAAAACGCTCGTGTTCGTCTTCGCGGCTTTGGCCGCGGTGGGCTTGATGTTCTTCCTGGCGGTGACCATCATCCTGACCGCGGGCAGCGCCTCCATCATGATCCGGTAGCGTAGAAAGGAGGCGTCCGCCATGATGGCGGCTTTAACCGAATGGCTCAAGCAAATAATCGCCGTCATTCTGCTGGCTTCCCTGGTCGACCTGCTCCTGCCGAATCAAACGATGCAGAGGTACATTCGCCTGATCGCGGGGCTCTTCATCCTTCTCGCCTTGGTCGGACCCATGCTGTCGTGGATCAAGTCGGACTTCGGAACGAAGCTGGCCGCCGACCTCGAAGCGGTCAGGCAGCGCCCGGAGAACGCCGCCGAGCAACTGGCCCAGATCGAGGAGGACGCGTCGAAGCTGCGGATGTCGAGGGAAGAGCAGGCGGCTAGCCTGGCGTCGGCCGGGCTGGCTGCCCAGATCAAGGAGACGGTGGAGAAGGAAGCGGGAGCCGGCGTGCGGGACGTTCAGGTGAAGACGGAGACGGATGCGGAAGGAGTCGCGAGGGTGCAGGCGGTCAGCATCGTGCTCCGGGACGAGGCCGGCGACAAATCGGATCCGGAATCGGATCGCGAGGATACGGCCCCGATTCGAGAAGTCGAGCCGGTCGTCATCGACCTCGATTCCATAGGCAAGGAAGACGATTCGCAAGAGAAGGAGCTGCCCGCCATGTCGGAGGAAGAGACGGAAGAAGAAAAGCAAATGAAGCGGCGGATCGCCTCTCTCGTGTCCGCAAGATACGGAATGGGAACGGAGCAGATCGACGTCGAGCTCGAGAACGGCGGAACGGGGCAAACGAAATCCTGACGCGAGGAGGCGAAGCGGATGGCCAAGTGGCTGCAGCAGCTAGAGACGTTCATCGGAGGGGGGCCGGGCGGCCCGAAGCGGATCAAGGCGTTTCGCTGGCTGGTGCTCGTCGGCCTCGTCGGCGCCGCCTTGCTGCTCGCCGCCTCGTACTTGAACGTCAAGACGCTCGATCCGTCCCGGGACCCCGGGCTCTCGCCGCCGGGCGACTCGGAGGAGGTTCCGCAGCAGGAAGCGTTTATCGGCGGCGACCAGAGCGATAAGGACCCTTTTCTCGATATCGAACAAACGCTCGAGGGACGAATCAAGAGCATGCTCGAGAATGTCGTCGGAGTGGGCACGGTCGACGTCTTGATCACGGTCGATTCGACCGAGGAGAAAGTCGTGGAGCAGAACGAGAATTATCAGTCGCGCATCACGAACGAAGAGGACCGGAACGGCGCCAAGAGGCATATCACCGAGGTCGATCGCCAAGGACAGGTCGTCCTGTACGAAGTGTCGGGCGGCGAAACGCCGATCGTGGTCAAGATTCTCAAGCCGAAGATCAGGGGAGTCCTGATCGTCGCCAAAGGGGCGGAGAACGCGACCGTCCATCGCATCGTCGCCGAAGCGGTAGCCCGGGGGCTGGACGTTCCGCTGCACCGGATTTCGGTCGTCCCCCGCAAGCAATAAATAACGATCGATAACGAACTGGGAGGCTAAGAACTATGAATAACAGAAGACAAACGATCTGGCTGGTATCGATGCTGAGCTTGATGGTCATTCTGTCCGCCTACTACTTGTTCACCGAAGACGTGAACCCGGCGGGACAGCCGGTCCATCAGGAGGCGCAGACGGAGGAGCAGGCGACGGGAGATTCGTCGGGCGTGACGATCACGCAGATCGAGACGGCTCCCGGCAAGGAAGGAACGACGACGGATGGAACGGCGTCGGACGAACCGACGACGGATGAACCGACGACGGACGGAGCGGCGACGAAGGAAGGGGATGCGGTCGCGGGCACGGACAACGAAGACGAATCCGCGACGGCCGACCCGGCGCAATCCGGAACGAAGACCGACGAAGAAGTCATTCAAGGCATGACCTCGCTGACGGGGCGCGAATACTTCGACGACGCGCAGCTTCGCCGGATGGAGTTCTACGACAAGGAAGAGGAGCGGCTTAACGCGATCATCGCGGACAACAAGAACTACAGCGCGGAAGAGACGTCCGCGGCGGTCGAGGACCTCAGCCGGCTGGATGCCGTCGAACAGAAGATTACTAGCCTGGAGGAGAAGCTGACCACCGACTACGAGAATGCGGTCGTGGAAGAAGAAAACAGCAATTTCAAGGTGGTCGTCCAGGCCGACAAGCTGGATAAGGCCCAAGCGGTCGCGATCCTCGATCTGGCGGCGAAGGAGCTTGAAGTCACGCCGAACCAGCTGACGGTGCAGTACATTCCGAATCCGTAAGAGCGAGCCAAGGGCGAGCTCGGCCTCCGGCCGGGCTCTTTCCATTTCTTTCGATTATGATATAATAGTTCCGTTATCGGAACGATAGTAGATGCCGAAGACGGGGAACCCCCGAAACCAAGGAGTGTCCGAACATATGTTTAAGTTAAGCGAGATTAAAGAATTGATCAAATTAGTGGATCAAACTTCCGTACAAGAGCTAGAGATCGAGAACGAAGGCGCGCGTCTTGCGATTCGCAAGCCGGGCAAGACGGAAGTCGTGAACGTGCAATCCGCGCCTGTCGCGCATACATACGTGCAAGCGCCTCCTCAAGCGATCGCCGCCGCCCCGGCCGCTCCGGCGCCCGAAGCGGAATCGAAGAGCGAAGCGAACAGCCGCGCAGGCCTGCATTCGATCGTCTCCCCGATGGTCGGTACGTTCTACCGCGCTCCTTCTCCGGACGCGCCTCCATTCATCAACGCGGGAGACCGCGTCACCGAGAAGACCGTCGTGTGCATTCTGGAAGCCATGAAGCTGATGAATCCGCTTGAAGCGGAAGTCAAGGGCGAGATCGTCGAGATCCTGGCCGAGAACGGCCAGCTCGTCGAATACGGCCAGCCGTTGTTCCTCGTTAAACCGGAATAATAGCCAAACGCACAGGGCCATTGCATGCGCCGGTTCCAACAAAGGAGGATTTCAGCTCTTGAAAATTAACAAAATCCTGGTGGCCAATCGCGGAGAGATCGCGGTTCGCATCATTCGCGCCTGCCGCGAGCTGGGAATTCAGGCGGTTGCCGTCTATTCCGAAGCCGATCGCGAATCGCTGCACGTACGCTTGGCCGATGAAGCCTATTGCATCGGTCCCACAGCCTCCAAAGACAGCTATCTGAACCTTACGAACATCATGAGCGTCGCGACCTTGACGGAATGCGACGCCATCCATCCGGGCTACGGCTTCCTGTCCGAGAACGCGGACTTCGCGGAGATCAGCGAGAGCTGCAACATCGCCTTCATCGGGCCGTCCGCCGAGGCGATCTCCCGCATGGGCGACAAATCGGTCGCTAAGCAGACGATGAAGGAAGCCGACGTTCCGGTCATTCCCGGATCGGACGGGCTGATCGAGGACATCGACGAAGCCGTGCGAATCGCCAGGGAGATCGGATATCCCGTCATCATCAAGGCGACGGCGGGCGGAGGCGGCCGGGGAATCCGGCTGGCCGACGACGAAGAGATGCTCGTGCGCGAGATCACGACGGCCCAGCAGGAAGCGGAGAAGGCGTTCGGCAACGCCGGCGTCTATCTCGAGAAGTACCTGACCGGGATGAAGCACGTCGAGATCCAAGTCATCGCCGACAAGCACGGCAACGTGTGCCATCTGGGCGAACGCGACTGCTCCGTGCAGCGCCGCCGCCAGAAGCTCGTCGAGGAAGCTCCTTGCCCGGTCATGACGCCGGCGCTGCGCGAGCGGATGGGCCAAGCCGCGGTCCGCGCGGCCAAAGCCGTGAACTACTCCGGCGCCGGCACGATCGAGTTCCTGCTCGGTCCGGACGGCCAGTTCTACTTCATGGAGATGAATACCCGGATTCAAGTCGAGCACCCGGTCACCGAGATGATTACGAATATCGACCTGATCAAAGAAATGATCTCCATCGCGGAAGGCAATCCGTTGTCCTTCACGCAGGAACAGGTGAAGTTCGAGGGGGCGGCGATCGAATTCCGCATCAACGCGGAAGATCCGGACCGCAATTTCATGCCTTCGCCCGGACGAATCGGGTTCTATCTGCCTCCCGGCGGACCCGGAGTGCGGGTCGACAGCGGCGCTTACCCTCAATACATGATCTCGCCTCACTACGATTCCATGGTGGCGAAGCTGATCGTGTGGGCTCCGACCCGGGAGGAGGCGATCGCTCGCGGTCGCCGCGCGCTGAGCGAATTCGTGATCGAAGGCGTCAAGACGACGATTCCGTTCCATCTGAAGCTGCTCGAGCATCCGATTTTCCACAAGGGGACCTTCGATATCAAGTTCTTGGAAGAGCATGACATCAATTCTCCTTATATCTCGGAAGAAGAGTAAGCAAGTCCGAAGGAGTTTGTCATAAATCCGTGGCAATGCTATAGTATGAATTAGAATCGGATTAGCCGCTATGGCGCGGCTCTATCGGAATCAAGGAGGTGGATTGAAGAATGGAAACATTGGTACCCGATTACGAAAGGACCGAGATGGGAACCATTCAGATCGCTCCGGAAGTCATTGAAGTTATCGCGGGCTTGGCGACAGTCGAGATCGAAGGCGTAGCGGGAATGAGCGGCGGCATCTCTTCCGGCATCGCGGAGCTTCTCGGACGCAAGAATCTGTCCAAGGGCGTGAAGGTGGAAGTCGGCCAACGCGAAGCGGCCGTCGACGTCAACATTATCGTAGAATACGGCAGAAGAATCCCGGAGATCGCTTCGGAAATTCAACGCAACGTAAAGCGCTCGATCGAGGTTATGACGGGCCTTAACGTCGTGGAAGTGAACGTGCAGATTCACGACGTGCACTTCAAGGCTGCCGAGAAGATAGAAGAAGAAGAGACGCATGCGCGTGTTCGATAAAGCATCCGCTTAGGCGACATTCAAGGCGGACGCCCATTTCGGCTTGCGACTGCCGGCGCGTGACGGCCGATTCCTCGCGAGGGTCGGCTGTTAGGCGCTTTTTCTCCATCATGCAGGGTTGATAGGAAGCCAGGGTTTCGCGCTGGCCAGGACTGGAGGAGACTCAAGTTGATCAAAGTAATGGACAGGCTGCTCTTGTTCGTGTACAGCTTGGCGGTCGGAGCGGCATCCGTATTCGCGATCGTGATGGCCGCGGGAGGCTTCGATGCCGATTGGCTCAAAAATGCCGTGGACGATATTATCGGGGAAGACGCCCTCGTTCAAACGTTGGTTATCGCGATAGGCGTCGTCTTGCTCCTCTTGAGCCTTAGGATCTTTATCGTCTCGTTTAAGCGTTCGGGAGGCCAAGCGCCTTCGATCAATCAACGGACCGAACACGGCGATATTCGCATCTCGGTCGACACGGTGGAGAATCTCGCCCTTAAAGCCGCTTCCCGCACNCGCGGNGTGAAGGATCTGAAAGCCCGCGTTCGCGCGGCGGATTCCGGCCTGCAAATCATGATCCGCGCTTTCGTGGACGGAGACACTCCGATCCCCGCGCTGTCGGAAGAGATGCAGAAGACGGTATCCGAGCTCGTTCAGGAGACAACGGGCATTCCGGTATCGGAGGTCTCCGTCTACATAGCCAACGTGACTCAAGCGCCTACCACCTACAAGAGCCGCGTGGAATAGAGGGAGGGAACGCCACCGATGTGGAAAGACTGGTGGGACACCTACGGCGGACGCTCGGTCGGAATAGCGGCGGGATTTCTGCTTGGAATCATCTATTTGATCAGCGGATTTTGGGATATGCTCTTCTTCGCTCTCCTCTTGGGCGTGGGGTACGCCATAGGCAAGAACAAGGACTTGAAGCGAGGGCCGCTCGTGCGTTGGGAACGGCTGACGGAATGGATGAACGATCGCTGGCCTTGGACTCGATAGTTCGAACTCCAGCCCGGGCTCTAACGGGTAAGGAAGGGTGCGTCGCGAGTTAATCCGGGCGTCCAAGAGCCAAGGGCATAAGGAATGGGTATGAAGCTAGCTCCAAACGGGGATAGGAAATAAGGGATGGAAGCAAAGTTCTCGGAACTCGATCGGAGGATTCATGAAGCGAAGATTGGCAAGAGAGATTACGGTGCAATGTTTGTACCAGATGGAAATGAACGGCGTAGGGGCCGAAGCGGCCGTCGATACCGTGATGGAAGAGATCCGTCAGGACAATGAGCTCGAAGCGGACGTCGAGGGCGTAATCGCCGTCGACGCCTTTACGCGCGAGCTTGTCCGCGGCGTATCCGAGAAGCGCGAGCGATTGGATAGCCGATTGGCCGCTTTCTTGACGGGATGGCAGGTCGACCGCTTGTCTAGAGTAGATCGCCAGATTTTGCGGCTTGCGGCTTATGAGCTCGAGTACCGGACGGACGTGCCGGCCAAGGTCGTCGTGAACGAAGCGATCGAGTTGGCCAAGCACTTCGGGACCGACGAGTCCGGCAAATTCGTGAACGGCGTTCTCGGCCGAATGATTCGGGAGAAGCAGTCGAAGAACGACGAGCCGGCTTCGCCGGCCGCGAGCAATGCGGAGGAAGGGGAACAAGCATGAGCGCACAAGTAATCGACGGCAAGAAGATCTCGGATACGATTCGCGAAGAGATCAAGGCGGAAGTCGCATCGCTTCTGGAGCGGGGAGTACGGCCGGGGCTGGCTGTCGTCCTCGTAGGGGAGGACCCTGCCTCTCAGGTATACGTTCGGAACAAAGCGAAGGCTTGCGAGGATCTCGGCTTCTATTCGGAGGTCCACCGCCTGTCCGCCGAGACGACCCAAGCGGAGCTTCTCGCTCTGATCGACCGATTGAACGAACAAGCTTCTATCCATGGCATCCTGGTTCAGCTGCCTCTGCCGAAGCATCTGGAAGAGAAGCCGGTCATCGACGCCATTTCGGTAGAGAAGGACGTCGACGGGTTCCATCCGATCAACGTCGGGAACCTGATGATCGGGGACGACTCCCTGCTCCCTTGCACTCCGGCGGGGTGCATCGAGCTGCTGAAGAGAACGGGCAACGCTCCCGCGGGCAAGCATGCCGTCGTCATCGGCCGCAGCAATATCGTCGGCAAGCCGGTATCGCTGCTGCTGCTGAGAGAGAACGCGACGGTCACGGTCTGCCATTCGCGCACTCCTAATCTAGCGGAAGTGGCGAGAGGAGCCGATATTCTCGTCGCCGCCGTCGGCGTGCCGAAGCTCGTCAAGCGCGACTGGGTGAAGCCGGGAGCCGTCGTCATCGACGTGGGCATCAACCGGCTGCCGGACGGCAAGCTGTGCGGCGACGTGGATTACGAGGACGTTCTGGACACGGCGGGCTGGATCACTCCGGTTCCCCGCGGCGTCGGCCCGATGACGATCACCATGCTTATGTCCAATACGCTTAAAGCCGCCAAGAAGACGCACGGCTTGAGCTAACGGCATCGAATATCGCGGAGCGGAGGCGAAGAGATGGAACCATCACGCGTGCTTAGCATCCGCGACGTCAATCGATACATCAAGATGAAGCTGGAGGGAGACCGCCAGCTTCAAGACGTCTGGCTGCGCGGAGAGATCTCGAACTTCACGCGGCATTCCAGCGGACATATGTATTTCACGCTTAAGGATGAGAGCGGGCGNCTCAAGAGCATCATGTTCTCTTCCCATAACCAGCGNCTGCCTTTCGTGCCGAAGGATGGCATGAAGGTNCTTGCGAGAGGCGGAGTCTCGGTTTACGAGCGCGACGGGCAGTATCAATTCTACGTGACGGCGATGCAGCCGGACGGGATCGGCAGCTTATACCTCGCCTTTGAACAGCTTAAACGCAAGCTGGAGGAGGAAGGNCTCTTCTCGGAACGGCTCAAGAGACCGATTCCCCGGTTCCCTCGCGCCATCGGCGTCATCACTTCCCCGACCGGAGCGGCGGTTCGGGATATTCTTATTACGCTTCAGCGCAGACATCCCTCCGTTCCCGTCATCCTTTATCCGGTATCCGTACAAGGAACGGCCGCGGCTCCTTCCATCGTGAAGGCGATCGCCGCGATGAATCGGCTGGCGGAAACCGACATCTTGATCGTCGGACGCGGGGGCGGCTCGTTGGAGGAGCTGTGGGCGTTTAACGAGGAGGCCGTCGCGAGGGCGATCCGCAAGTCCGCGATCCCGATCATCTCGGCGGTCGGCCACGAGACGGACTTCACGATCGCCGACTTCGCGGCGGACCTG
>Ga0065721_10004773_pt1 | contig 39663 bp, 30 predicted proteins | sample Mesricmetagenome_FD_59108 | JGI IMG/M metagenome (GOLD analysis project Ga0065721, IMG submission 59108) | Mesophilic microbial community from rice straw/compost enrichment Sample: eDNA_1 v2 (version 2) | ecosystem: Engineered > Solid waste > Grass > Composting > Bioreactor | place: USA: Davis... | reverse complement strand
CAGTTCTCCTGCGGCACCAGCCGGTCCATCGGCAGGTCGGTCGCCTCGGCCGGCCCCCAGCCTCCGTCCTCGAACCCGGCTTCGCTCCAGCCCTCCTGCTCAAGCCGGGCATCGTATTCTTCGCCGTGATAAATCGTCGAATAGACGACCGGACTCGTCTCGCAGCTCCACGACTCGTCGGAGACGACGATCTCCTCGCCGCCATCCTCATACCTCACGTGCAGCTGAAGCAGAGCCGCCCTCTTTTCCCCGTATTTGAAGTTCCTCCCCTCGAACCCTATTCCGCTGCGGTACCACCCGTCTCCGAGGTGGATGCCGATCGCGTTGTCGCCTTGTCGAAGAAGGTCCGTCGCGTCGTAGGTTTGGTATTGCAGGCGGGTCGGGTAGCTGGTCCAGCCGGGAGCGAGGACGTCCTCCGAAACCCTGTTGCCGTTCGCGTACAGCTCGTAAGCCCCTGCCGCCGTCGCATAGATTCGGGCCGAAGCGATCGCCCGATCCAAGCGGAAGCTCTTCCGCAGCAGGAAAGCGGCTTCCGTGTCCGGCTGGAGAAAGGAAGCGGCCGGCGCGATCCAGGACGCCTTCCACTCCTCCGGCGCAAGCAGCGTCGTCTCGAACCACGCCTCCTCGCTCCAATCCGATTCGCGGCCGGCATCGTCCCAAACCTTTACCTTCCAGACATAGCAGGTACGCGACCTCAGAGCGGGTCCCGCATACTCGATCTGGATGGATTCCTCGCTTGCCACATAGCCGGTATCCCATAAGGACGTCCCCGGCGCATCCGCTTCTACCGAGACGATAAGACGGTAGCCTTGCTGGAGAGTGCCTCTCCGGTCCGATTCCAGCTGCCAACTCAGCCTCGGGTTCGGGACTCCGATCCCGAGAGGGTTCGCGCGATACTCGCACGTCAACTTCGTCGCTTGCAGGTTGCCCACTTTAGCGCCTCCTCGCTCGATGGTTTTTTTAACCCTTAACCGACCCCGAAGTCATGCCCGCCACCAGCCTCTTATTGAAGAAAATAAACAGGAGCAGCGGAGGAATCGTGATCAGCAGAATGTCGGTAAACAGCAGGTTCCATTGGGACACGAACTGGCTCGTAAAGTTATAGAGAGTCAGCTGCACGGTCGCGTTCTTCGACCCCGGGAAGAAATATAGCGGGTTCGTGAAGTCGTTGAAGATGAACACCGCCTGCGTCACGACGACGGTCGCGGTCACCGGCTTCAGCAATGGGAAAATAATCGTGAAAAACAGACGATAACCCCCGTACCCGTCCACGACGGCCGCCTCGTCGATCTCCCGGGGGATCGTGGCCATGAAGCCCCGATAGAGCAGCACGCAGAAAGGCATCCCGAGCGCTACTTCGACGAGCACGATTCCGGTGAGCGTCTTGAAGAGGTTCAGCTCGTCCAGTACCCAGATCGTCGGCACGATGGACGGCGGAATGATGAGGCCCGACAGGACGAAGAAGCTGATCCAAGGGGTTGCCTTGTCGTTCCTTCTCTGCATCACGAAGGCGGCCATGGAGCAGAAGACGATCATGAGTACGAGAGACAGAACGGTCATGAGGGAGCTGTTCCAGAACGCGCGGAGCAGCATGTAGTCCCGGGCGGCGACGACTTCCTTGATGTTGCTCCACAGCTGGAAGCTCGTCGGCCAATCCAGGTTCATCAAGGACGCTTCCTGCGGATTCTTCATGGCGGTTAGAAGGACGAAGTAGAGAGGCACCCAGAAGACGACGACGCTGGCCAGAACGGCAATCGCTTCGATGCTCCATCGGCTCAGGCGGCGGTTCATAGGTCCACCTCCGTGCGATTAAGGTAGCGGGACAGCGGGAACACGAGCGCGGTGACGAAAATAAACAGGATGACGTTGCCCGCGGTCGCGAGTCCGTAGAAGCCGCCTTGATACTGCTTATAGATGATGGAGGCGATCACGTCGGTGGCGAAGCCGGGGCCCCCTCTCGTCATGGCCCAGATCAGGTCGAACGACCGCAAGCCGCCGATGAAGCTGAGGATGATGACCGAGTTGGTCGCGGGACGGCTGAGCGGAACGATGATGCTCCAGAACTTGTTCCAGGCGTTGCCTCCGTCGATCTGGAGCGCTTCGGAATATTCGGCCGGGATGGCCAGAATGCCGGCGATGTAGATGACGGTGGCGAAGCCGATTCCCCTCCAGACGTCCACGAACGCGACGGAGAGCAGGGCGATGCGCGTATCGCCGAGCCAATCCGGCCCTTCGAGGCCGAGCCAGGCCAGCGTCGTGTTGAGGAGCCCGGTCGTCGGGTGCATCATCATGCTGAATACGATGCCGACGGCAATCGTGCTCACGAGCGTCGGGAAGAACACGATGGAGCGAAGATAGTTGCGGGAACGAATCCGGCTCGTCAGGAACACGCCGAGGAGAAGGCCTCCCGCTACTTTGGCCAAGCAGGTGACGACGGCGAAGATAAACGTATTCTTGAATCCGATGCTGAGCGAGGGCTCCTGAAAGAACGTAACGAAATTATCGAAGCCGATGAGCTCCCAATCGGAGAGCGTCCAGCGGGTCAGGCTGAAGAAGAAGGACAAGGCGGTCGGCACGATAAAAATAACGAGGTAGACGATCGCTGCGGGCAGCAGAAATTGATACGTGTAGATGCGCTTGAAGATCTTGGACATCCCGTTCTCCCTCCCGTTTCGGCGAAGCGGTCGGCCCTGCGCGAACTTAGGCAGGGCCGACGGGGTCCCGCGGCTGGCGGGCGATGCGATTACCGATTACCGATTACCAGCCGTCGAGGCCGAGCTGCTGCGCTTGCTTCTTGACGTCCTGATCGTACAGCTCCGCCGCCGAAGCCGCCTTTCTCTTGCCCGAGCCGACTTCGACCGTAATCTGCTCCAGGCTCGGTCCCTTGATCGGAGACAGGAACTCGAGCGCCGGAGCCGTCTGGTTGTTGTCGTAGTAAGGAAGCATATCCTTGACGACCTGAGGCGTATCGTCCGGAAGCTGCGCTCCCTGAACGACATACGGGCCGGAAGGCTTCGATACCTTGGAGAGAGCGGTCACGCCTTCCACCGAGGCGACGAAGTTAACGAACAGCTTCGCCTCTTCCGGATGCTTCGTGTTCTTGTAGATATAGGCCGCGCCCGGCATCCATACCGTGAGGCCATTGCTATCCGCGCTGTCGCCCGGTTGGGCGAAGAAACCGATGTCGTCGATGAGTTCCGGGCTGTTCTGGACGATGGCCGGAACGGCGAAGGTCAGCATCGGGTAGTGGGCTCCCTTGCTTTCCGCGAGCATTTTGAGCCCGGCGTCATACGTCGTCGCAAGCAAGTCCTTGTTGTAATAGCCTACCGTCTCCTCCAGCTTCTCGAAGCTGCGAAGGGCGGCGGGGGTTGTCGCGTACTTCGCCTTGTTCGCCGTGTAATCCGCCGCGAAGTTAGGCGCCGCCGCTTGAACGTTGTAATAATCCGCGAGCACGATGAGCTGCGAGGTCCACGTCTCCTTGTAGGAGCCGATGATCGGCGTGAGGCCCGCTTCCTTGATCTTGTCGTTGTTCGCCATCAGCTCCGCCCACGTCTTCGGCACCGTCAGGCCGAGGTCGCTATAGATCTTCTTGCTGTAGAACCAGCCGCCGCCCATCGTCGATCCGACCGGGGCTCCGTATTGCTTGCCGCCGAACGTGACCGTCGGCTTGAAGGAATCGAGAATGTTCGCTTCGAACGGCTCGTTCGACAGGTCCATCAGATTCTGCTCGGGATTGAGCGCCTGCATCAAGGAACCGGAGTTGTAGAAAAAGACGTCGTTCATGTCTCCCGTAGCGAGCCGGGTCTTCACGAAGTTGTCGCCCTCGCTGCCCTGCGGCCTCGTCTCGTGCTCGATCTTGATATTCGGGTGGATCGCCTCGAAGGCCTCGATCAGCGCCTTCGCACCCGCCACGCCGTCCTGCGTATTGTCGGTCAGCAGAGTGATCGTCACGTTCTCTTTCGGTTTCTCGGAGGCGGAAGGCGAAGCGCTTGCGGACGGAGACTCGCTGGCGGACGGAGAGGAGCCCGCGGAAGGCGAGGCGGAGCTCTCTTCGTTTGAATTGTTGCCGCCGCAGCCGGCGAGAAGTCCGGCGAGCAGCGCGGCGCTTGCCGCCGATGCTAGCCATGGTCGGGTCTGGCTCATTCGTTTGGTCCCCCTGACAGTTCGTTTTTGGTGAAGGGCCCGGGCTCCCTTTGAACCCTATTGTAATTGGAAGCGTATTCAAGACGCATTGCCACATTGTTTGGATTCGAGTTCCTTATTTTTTGGATTCGGTCCGGTCGCGGGCTTCACAGGTGCGGGATTCACCCCTCCTTGAATTGGCCCGGGGTGACGCCGGTATGCTTCTTGAAAACCTCGATGAAGTGGCGGTGCGTCAGGTAGCCGATTCTCTCGCTTACCTCTTGCACCTTGAGCCCTTTGCGAAGCAGCGTCTTGGCCAGCTCCATCCGGCACTTGGTCAAATACTTGATGAACGTCTCGCCGACCTCCTCTTTAAACAAGACGCTCAGGTAAGCGGCATTGAGGCCGACGTGCTCGGCCACCTCCTGGAGGCAAACCTCCCGGGAGACGTTCCGCTCGATATAATCTCTCGCCTTCTCGACCGCGGCATGCTTGTTCCGCTCGCGCGCCTTCATCCCGGCGTCCGCGATGCTCTCCATCTGGCGGCGGAACCAGACCGGCAGCATTCCTTGCTCGCTTGCGGCCCGAATCTCGACATGCGGCAATGCGGAGGATAAAGCGGCTGGATTGGCAGCCGAGTCCGCTCTGTTCTCCGCTGCGGCTTCCGTCGTCAGGTAGATCAGCTTCAGCATCTCGCGCTCGGCGAACTCCGCGTCCACCCGCTCGGATCGGATCCGCTCCAGGAACAGATCCACCTGTTCCATGAGCAGAGCTTTATTGCCCGCCTGCACGCTCAGCACGATCGCTTCCTCCCGCTCCGTCAGCTCTCCCTGCCGCAGCTTGCGATTGTCCAGCTCGCAGGAATAAACCGCGCCCTTCGTTCCGAGGAACAAAGCGGACTTGAGCGCACGCCGGGCTTCGCTCCCGCTCAAGATGACGTCGCCGATCTCGCGATAGGTGTCGCCGATGCCCAGAGCGATGCCGGCCGAATCGAGCTCGTTCGCGAAGTCGTCCCAGTGAGCGAACGGCAGTTCGAAGAAGTGGAACACGACCGCCAGCGTCTCGCGCTCGCTCCGAAGATAGACGGCGCGGTACGCCGGGTTGTGCGGCAGCTCGAAGGAATCGTTCGAAGCCATCGCCGTGACGCCGATTACGTTCCGGGCTTCCGCCCCGAAGCTCGCCATCCACTTGGGTACCGCTTGCTTGCCGCCCTGCAGCAGCTCCCAGACGGCCTTCTCGAGCAGCTCCTTGCGGCTGTCTTCCCATCTGCGCTCCAAGGACCGCAGCTCCTCTCTCTTGCCGATCTGCCGCAAGCCCTGCCGCAGCGCCCGCTCGATACTCGTCTCCGTGATCGGCTTCTCCACGTAATCGACGACGCCGAGGCGGATGGCTCGCTTCACGTACTCGAATTCGTTGAACCCGCTGAACACGATGCAGCAAGTATCCGGGGCTTCCTCCAGAATCTCCTCGATCAGCTGCAGGCCGTCTTTGCCCGGCATCCGAATATCGGTCAGGACGATGTCGGGCCGAATCTCCTTGAACAACGCCAGAGCCGTGAGGCCGTCGCCGGCCGTTCCCGCGAGCTCGATCCCCATCCCTTCCCAGTCGACCAAGCCGCTGAGCGCCTCCAGCACGATATACTCGTCGTCGAACAGCAATGCTCTAAGCATGCGCCTTCACCTCTTCGGGATATGGTTTGATTCGGAAGCGGATCCGGGTCCCTTCCCCTGGCCTGCTCGTTATTTGAAAAGCGCTCGATGAACCATAGTAGAGCAGCAGGCGCTCGCGAACATTGCGGAGGCCGTACCCTTTCTCCATCCGTTCGGCATCTTCCATGCCCACCCCGTCGTCCTCCACCGTGAACAGGAGCGCGTCCCCGTCTCTTCTGCCCAGCACCTGCACGCTTCCTTTGCCCACCTTCGGCTCCAAGCCGTGATAGATCGCGTTCTCGACGAGCGGCTGCAGGATCAGCTTCAGAATCTCCATACCGAGAATGTCGGGATCGACATCGACCTCGAAGCGGAACCGGTCGTCGTAACGGATGTTCTGGATCGTCATGTAATGTTCGATATGCTGAAGCTCCATGAACAGAGGGATCGTCTCCTTGCCCTTGTTCAGGCTGAGCTTGAAGCTCTCGGATAACGCGAGCGCCATCGTCGCCGCCTTGTCCGTCTGCCGCAGCCGGGCCATCAGGTAGATCGAATCGAGCGTATTGTACAGAAAATGCGGCTTGATCTGAGCCTGCAGCGCGCGAAGCTCCGCCTCCCGCTCCTTCAGCTTCGAATGGGTCAGCTTTGCTCCTAACTCCTCATTTTCCAATACCATTCTCTTGAACGTCTCGCCGATCGCGCCGATCTCGTCGTCCCGGAAGGGGACTTCGAATTCGCGGGAGCCCTTGTTCCAATCGACCATCATTCTCTTCAGCCGCAGCAACGGACGCGTGATGCTTCCCGACACGATGTAGGAAATGACGAGAGCGACGAGGAAAATCGCCAATGCGATCAGAGCCGTAGCAGTGCCTATCCGGTTCGAATCCTTCAGCAGCTGGCTCTCCTTGATGATATGAACGAAGCTCCACTCGGTCGTCTGGTTGCGGAACTCGCTGATCAGATAGCCTTGGTTCCGGAGGCGGCTTAACAGCTCTTCCCGAGATCCCGGGGTCTGCGCGGCCTCCATGGCAGCGGCTTCCGGGTAGACGACTCTCGCGTAAGCGCGGCTGGCGTCGATCGCGAGAAAGCTTCCGTTATCGGCGTTGCTGCCGAATACGCTTTCAAACATGGCGGTCGATAGATTCGTGACGATGAGGCCGATCGGCTTGCCTTTCGGGTCGGAGGAATCGCGGAACAGCTTGACCGAGGAGAAGGTGCCGGGCTTGTCTTCGAGGACGTTGTAGCTGAAAAAAACGACCTTCCCTTGATCCTCGAACGCCGCGTTATACCATTCCGATCTCTCGATCGCCCGTTTCTTGTCCGCTACCTCGTAATAGCCGGCGTCATCCGACCTCCCCAGACAGTAAGTCCGGTAATGCAGGTCGAAGAGACAAAGAGAGTCCATATATCTCGTGTCGAAGGAATTGCTGTTGATGATCCGCTGCAGCCGGTTGATCGTCCGGTCGTTCATCTCGCTCTGCTCTTGGCTGCTCTTGATCTCGCTGTCTCTCAGATCGTCTCGCAGCTCTTCGTTCAGAACGATGAACCGGTTCAGGTTGATGATGTTGCGGAACAGCAGGTCCGCTACCTCGCTTGATGTCTGAAGGTGGCCGGCGAACGTGCTTGCGTTGTTCTCGGTCAGGGTATTCTTGGCGATGTTGAAGGAGACATAGCCCAGTAGGCAAAGCGGCAACAAGGAGAGCAGGATCATGGAGACGAAGAACCGGCTTCGGACCTTGCGAAGCCGGAGCCGGGAAGCGAGCTTGCGGAATCGGTCGGACATGCAGCTATCCTCCTTCGAGGGGAGTGCGTGCAAGGGCATGTAGGCGTGTAGAGGCATGTAAGCGTGCAAAGGGCATGTTAGCGTACAAAAGGCATAAGGCGGAAAAGCATAATAAATGGTAAGGGGAATGGTGGATATATTCGACTGGGGTGGGGGAATTCCTGCTGGGTTGGCAGTTTCGATTGACTGCACTAACAGTGTTTAAGAGTCACTCGAGACCCCACTGCTTATCAGCGCGAATACTTCGGTCGTTTCAGGTCGGTCGAGATAAACGTAATCTCTGTTTGGACGGAATATAAAACGTTTCTTGTCGTATACCCTGCAATAGCCGTCCTCCTGACGCTGATGCTTCCCGTTGTAATAACGATCCTCTTTCGCCCACTGTCATCCTGACCCCGTAGAAGTGGCAGATTCGTTTAAGGAACTCATTGAAGAAGTTCCAATGAACGCCTGTGAAATCGATGACAATGCGTTCAATGGACACAGTGACCCCTTTCATGTGCCGCCCCTCCCGAGTTTTTTGATGAATTTCGGGCTTAATTAGAGGGCAGGTGACTAGCCACTGACACAGGACCTTCCCGTTGTAGAATGTTCAGTTGCGTCAATGTCCAATAAACATGCCCTCTCGCCGTCAAGTCGATTTCCACCAGATGCGAATAACTGCTCCGACAGCATCAGATGGGCGTAGGAGCCCTTTCGTTCATTCGGTGCTGGTGGTCATGGTCAATTTCCTGGTCATGAACTGTTCTCACGTGCTGCCGGCGAGGCCGCCGGCGCTGATAAGTAAGTTGGATCCGTACACGACTCTGTGCGCGTTGGGGGCAGTTCAGGGCCGTTCAATGCCCGCGAAGATGCGCAGGACTTCTGCCGCATGGGCGGTGGGGTCGAATGGTGGGTTGCCGATCCCATGTGTGATAGGTTCCGTGGTCACGGGGTTCCAAAGGCGATTGTGCTTGCCAGCGGCAAAGTCGAGGAGGGCGTCTCGGACGAGGTTATCCCGGATCGCTTGCTCGTCGCTATGTCGGGGGCGTTGCTGGCCGACGATGCCGTACATCTCCGTGCCATGTACCGCCGGCGCACCCTCGACAGGGCCAACGGCGAGCAGGTAGGCGTTTCCGCTTGCAGCGGCGTGGGCGAGTGCCGCACGGGCGGCGGGTAGGGTATAGATGTAGTCGGTAAAGAGCGCCCCGCGTACTTCGACAGGAGTACGACCATTGACGTCGTAGGCGGCGACAATACCCCGTGCACGGCTTCGAGGGATTCGCGACTTCGTTACCAGCTCGTCAACAAGGTTGTCGATGCTGCCCGGGTCGAACTGCTCGGTCGCGTTAATAACCCACCAGTCACACTCGTTTGTCGCCGTGCTAAATAGAATGTCGACGTCGCGGTGACGCCCGGATTCGAGGACACTCAGCGGTGTGTCGGCGAGAACGCCACCAGTCTGAGAATGATCGTTCACGATGCCAATAGTCGTGTTGTCGATGCCGTTTCGATCGCCGATGTCACGTGGGCTAACCTTGATGAGCGTCTCGGCGAGGAACTTCCCATCCAGGATGAGTAGTTGTTCGGGATCGTCCGCGATGCCAAGTTCGGTGAGAAACTTGTTCGCTAGTTCTTCAGCCCACCAGGACGGAACGATCCGAGAGGCGCCGCCGGAGAACGCTGCGAGGCGCTGGTAGAGGCCGTCGGCCGCTGGCGCTGCAAGGAGCGCTATCGAAGAGAACGCGCCGGCGCTATGGCCGGTGACGGTGACGTTCTGAGGGTCGCCGCCGAAGCGGGCGATGTTCTCCTGCACCCATCTGAGCGCGGTGATGATGTCCTGGAGGCCGAGGTTAGTGGCGTCCGCAAACGTGCCACCGTATTGGGAGAGCGAGAGCCAGCCGAACGGGCCGAGCCGGTAGTTCAGGGACACCCCAATGGCGCGGCCGGTCGCGGCGAGACCTGAGGCGTTCGAGGTGGCCTGGGTGTTCGCGCCGCGTTCGAAGCCGCCACCGTAGATGTAGACGATCACAGGAAGCGGTTCGTCACCGGCTTCTTCTGGTGCCCAAACATTGAGGTTCAGGCAATCCTCGCTGAATCCGTTGTCGGCCTCTAACCAGCTATTGTCGCCGGGTTGCAGCGGTGCGGGTCCCTTCTGGTCGTATGGCAGATCCGGGTTGAACGGCAGTAAAACGGGTCGGCGAAAGCGTTCTGCACTGGCGTAGCGGATGCCCAGCCATGAGCGGACCGCTTGGCCAGCGGTATCGGTCATGTGTTCGGTGCTTCTGTTGAGGGCGTGGTCAGGTTTCATTTGTATTGGTCCTTTCATAGGTAAAATGATATGATCATTTTAGGCCATTATTTTGAATAATAAAAGGTGAAATCAAGACTATTACTGACATATTTCGGACATTTCAGTCAGTCGGCCTTGGATTGATTGAGGATGCCGTGATGGTGCGCACGTCCAACAAGAGGGAAGATATACGAGGCTTTGTATCAAGATTCAGTTACCAATATTGAAGTTGATATTGCGAGCTTACGATACTAACAGACAGAGAATGTTTGTTAAATGCATTTACCCTGCATATGGCTAAAGATGAACTGGTCTTAAGCTTACGATCTAATTAATTTATTGTGTCTCTAGACAAATGGGGATTAAATTGAGAGATGTATAATGTAAAAAAATAGTAATTCATGGGGCGGAGGAATGCAAAAGATTTGTTGTGTTCTTTTTATTTTTCCTGAAGGGCGTATACTTATCTGAATACAGCGATCCCGCCTGAAATCCCATGGATTTCGCAAAAAGCAGCGGATCACATTCCTTTTGCTGTTCCATTAATTTTAACATAATTTGGGCACATGCCCGGGCATCATCGAGCGCATTATGGTGATTTAAACGAATTCCGAAATGGTTAGAGATGATGTTTAATTTATGAGAGGATAGCTCTTGTAGCAGCTTTTTCCCAATTCTGTACGTACATAAATATTGTATCTCTGGATAGCTTTTTTCAGCGGCATCTAAACAACACCTTAGCACGCTTATATCAAAAACAGCATTATGTGCAATAATAATTTCTCCGGATACTAGTGGTTCTATGGTTGTCCATAGTTCTCCGAATATAGGTTGCTTGTCAACCATGGAAGGCGTAATACCATGGATGGCAATATTCATTCGATTAAAAGGCTGTTGCGGATCAATTAGCCATTCATATTCACCGGCTACAACCCCATCTCTAACTTGAACTAAACCCAGAGAGCACGCGCTCGATCGGTTAAAGTTTGCGGTTTCAAAATCAATTGCTGTAAAATTCAACTGTTCATTCTCCTTTATCTTCCTATACCTTAAAAGAAGGATAGGCCCCGCCTATTCGAGTACTTTTCCTTTTAATGGATAAACCTTATCGGAAGAAATGAATATCATTTCTTCCGGAAAAAACTTTTTAAAATACTTTTCCACTCTAAGATGAATATCCATTCGATACCATCCGGACAACTCGTTCTCTTTAAACAAAATTGGCATGCCTAAGCGATCGGAACGTTTCCCCCTTGTTCCATCTCCAATGTTAAGTGTGTCGATGTAGATCCGATCAACGATGGACTCCAGTGTTTTAGGAAAATCGGGTGTAAATGGAAGTACCGGCGAAATGGAAGCTTGGGTAGCGATGCCTACGTTATTCACTTCTTTTAATGCATTCAAGCGCAACTTAATACCCGGAGCATGGGGAGCGAACAATCGTTTCATATCTTCCCGATCTGTTTCTATAGTCATGGAGACAAGGACCTCGCATTTTTGATTTAGTTCAAGTAATAGATTAAGATCCCTTACGACAAGAGGACTTCGTGTTTGTATCTGAAGGAAATCCGGAGGGTGTTTGACCATTTCCTCTAAAATAGAGCGTGTTAGCTCCGTCTTCCGTTCCAGTGGTTGATAGGGATCTGTTGCAGTAGACATAAAAAGGTTAATGGGTTTATTTCTTCGGCGGAGACCGACCACCTCATTCCGATAATTATCGGCCGCATTTGTTTTGATGCTTACCCATTCTCCCCAGGGAGTATCACTGTACCTTTGAATAGGCATTTCTCTAACGTAGCAATACCTACATCCAAAAGCACAACCACTGTAAGGATTTAATGAATGCGTGAAACCAACAGTGGAATCTCCTTTCATTTCAGTTAAGATTTTTTTTGTTGTTAGGCTATTTACCTCCATGTTAACCTTCCTTATTTTAGGTGCTGATACTCAATTTAATTGAAGAGCTATCGGATCAATCACTACTTCTACACACTATAGGTTTTGTTTTGTCCTAACATTATGATATGATCATTTTAGGTCATTCATCAATTTGGTTGAAGGCAAAAACGGGAAATTTTATGATATTTTACGGACAATCAGATTCGTCAAATACTCTTAAAGGAGGTTCGTGTAATCGTTCATTCATTCAAACAGGAAAATAATATAAGACCTCTTAAATATAAACCGGTGCTTTCTTATCCATACGATTTGGAGATTTTTAGTGTATCTTCTCTCAAAGAGCGAACACCAGAGGATAGGATGAAAATCACTTATCGGTATGAATTTTATATGCTCATTTGTGTCACGGAAGGAATGTGTACTCAATGGGTCGATTTTGAACCCATCCCTTGTAAGGAAGGGACACTGATAGTAGTAACACCAGGACAAGTCCATAATTTTGGACACGATGAAAACTGGGACGGATGGGTTATTCTATTCCGTGAAGAATTCCTTCTTCCTGCTTCACTTACGTTGAGTGAACTGAATTTAACGTTTGATATCGGAAGAACGCCTAATCGTTTGACTTTAAATAATACAGAGCTGCATCGGGCAACCACTTTAATAGAACAAATGGTTCAAGACTCTTTAATTCAAGTAGCCAAAGAGGATGTTCATATGTTGTTACGCTATCAGCTTTATGCATTCGTAGCTTGGCTCAACATTATTCATAAACAAAAAAATATCCCTACAACTTCCCAGATCTCACAAAAGTTTTTAAATTTTCAAGAATTAGTGGAGAAAAATTATGCCAAGTTAAATCATGTTAGTGACTATGCCGCCCTTTTAAATTGCACAGAAAAAACATTAACGCGGGTTACGGTCGCAGCAGTTGGAATAAGTGCTAAAGCTTTCATATCAGCTCGAATTAGTCTCGAAGCTAAACGTTTATTAATGCATACAGATTACTTGATTAGCGACATTGCAGAAATGCTTAACTTTCAAGAAACCACCCACTTTAGTAAATTTTTCAAACGTGAAACCGGCTATACGCCTGTAGAATTCCGAAAGCAAAACCTTTAAAGGGAGTGATACTGTGATACAACGATCATTATTTGATAATGAACATGATCGACCGTTGGCTAATCGTGTGCGTCCTCAATCGTTAGAAGACTTTATAGGACAAAAACATTTACTTGGCCCTGGAAAAGTTCTGCAAGAGATGATCAAAAATGATCAAGTGTCCTCTATGATATTTTGGGGTCCTCCAGGTGTTGGCAAAACAACACTAGCTAAAATTATCGCCAATCAAACCAAGTCTAAGTTTATTGATTTTAGTGCTGTAACTAGCGGTATTAAAGATATCCGGAATGTAATGAAGGAAGCTGAAGAAAACAGGCAATTAGGGGAGAAAACCCTACTATTCATCGATGAAATTCATCGCTTTAATAAGGCACAACAGGATGCTTTTCTTCCGTATGTGGAAAAAGGAAGCATTATTCTCATCGGCGCAACAACCGAAAATCCATCGTTCGAAGTTAACTCTGCCTTACTATCTCGGAGCAAAGTATTTGTCCTTCATCAATTAAGCATTGAAGATATTGTTGAATTATTAGAAAAAGCGATTTTGGATCCTAGAGGATACGGAGATCAAAAGATCGGTTTTGAAGAGGGCGTACTATCTGCTATCGCAGAATATTCAAATGGCGATGCCAGAGTGGCATTAAACACCTTAGAAATGGCTGTGCTTAATGGAGAGAAACAAGATGAAGCTATTGAAATTAGCAAAGAAGGGCTGCTTCAAATTATTCATCGAAAATCACTGTTGTATGACAAAGATGGAGAAGAACACTACAATATCATTTCTGCATTGCATAAATCCATGCGAAATAGTGATGTGAATGCATCTATTTATTGGTTGTCACGAATGTTGGAATCAGGTGAAGATCCTTTATTTATCGCTCGTAGGCTAGTCAGGTTTGCAAGTGAGGACGTAGGCTTGGCAGATAATAGGGCGTTGGAAATCGCTGTTTCGGTGTTTCAAGCATGTCAATTTATAGGGATGCCAGAGTGCGATGTACATCTAACCCAAGCCGTTATTTATCTGACCCTGGCTCCCAAATCGAATTCCGCTTACTTGGCTTACCGCTATGCTAAAAAAGATGCCCTACATTCCATGAGCGAACCTGTTCCCTTGCAACTTCGGAACGCTCCAACGAAGCTTATGAAAGAGCTGAACTATGGTAAAGGGTATCAGTACGCCCATGACACAGAAGAAAAGCTAACAACGATGCAGACTATGCCAGATTCCCTGATCGGACGCGAATATTACCATCCGACAACACAGGGGTCTGAATCTAAAATCAAACAAAGGATGGAAGAAATTGCAGAATGGCACAACAATAATGAATAGCTTTACAGATAGGAGATACCAAAATGAAATTAGAAGAAATCGTAGAATACTGTTTGTCTTATCCAACCTCATATGAGGATCATCCTTTTGGAGACGGTTGGACAGCCATACGCCACAAAGAAAACGAGAAGATCTTTGCTTTAATATTTGAAAAAGAGGGTCATCTTTGCGTTAACTTGAAATGTGATCCTGATCAATCTGAATTCCTTCGAAACGCATTTGAAGAAGTTAAGCCCGGATATCATATGAGTAAAGAACATTGGAATACGATCATCTTAGATGGAAACCTTCCGGAGGATATTCTTCACGATATGGTAAAACATAGTTTTGAACGGACGAAACCCAAACGTAAAGTGGAAAAATAACTGATATAGATACGAAATTCAATGTTGGAACAATGAAATGTGTAGTTCTCTAGGTACATGTCCGATTTGCTCGCGCTCGGACTCCTCGCCTCGCTGCAGGGCGGGCTTATGCTCACGCAGGTGAGGCGGAACGGCCTGCTTTTAATTTGGCTGCAAGTTGCCAACCTTTCGCGATTAAAGGAATTCACAATCGGCAGGGCAACCCAATTCCTCGAACATTTGACGAGCGGCGGCATCGACCGGCAAGAACACCATGATTTGGGGATACAGGCTGTCGCTGGCGGAAATCGAATTTTGCTTGTAGCGAATGGGAACAAGCTCGCCTGAGCTCTCCATCCTCGCCAATATAGTTTGAGTCTGCTCGATATCCCCTTCTCCGTCCGGACGATCGTATTTTTCGATCGCGTGATACTGCCGGGCTTTATCCAGCACTTTTTGGTACCAAGCATCATGGCGGGACAGCACATGATTTCTTTTGAACGCGCGGATCCCGTTAATGGCATGCGATTCCCACTGTTCAAGAGAGGTTTGGTCGAAGGTGGAGCGAGAGCGAATAGGCAGATCGGAACTGAAATGCAAATCAACCCTATTCATCCGATTATCGTAGGAATGATCGGAAGGGATCTCGAACAATCGGCAAGCCGGCTCGTTGTATCCCTTGATGTCTTGCGTATGGGATACGATCATGGAAGGCCAAGGAATCAGCCTCATGGTTCGCTGTGCCCAATCCAAAGCAAGCTCCAGCTTACGCCCTTCCAACTCGTTATGGATCGGGAGATAGCCAGCCGCAACCAACAAATCGTTACGCTCATAAGAGGTGCACTCGAGGTATTCCGCGATGTTCATCATAGTCTGACGATCCGGTAGGCGACGCTAACGACCGACCAGCAGATTCTTATAGGTAGGGCAATCCTCGTTGTTCAACTCCTGTTGAGTAAACCGCTTCAGGCTAGAATGAAGCCGGTTCGCGAATTGGCTCTGGCGTTTCATCCGCAGCGATTCAATCTCGCGCAAAACGGTTTTAAGACCGGTATTCTCCATAAGGAGGTCTACCTTTCTCTTTCGAAGTGTAGTTCTACACTTGGTCGAAAAAATGTACTAGGCCCAGCCTTGGGAAGCTATCGTGCAAGTGCATGCGGTTTCGCTCAATCGCGGAGAAGTTAAAGACGCGAAAGATAAGGGAACTTCATACAGACCGGGCTGGGATTTTGCCGGGACGGTCATCGAACAGGCGAAGAACGGAACAGGTCCGACGGTAGGGAGCCGAGTCGTCGGTCTGCTCCCGATGGGAGCATGGAGCGAGCAGGTCGCGACACCGGCGTCGATGCTGGCCGAGATTCCGGATCAAGTTGCCTTCGCCCAAGCCGCAACGTTACCCGTAGCGGGCCTTACCGGTCTTTATGCGCTGCGAAAAGGAGGCATGCTGCTTGGCAAACGAGTTCTCATAACGGGGTCTACCGGGGGTGTCGGTCTATTCGCGCATCAGCTCGCTGCTCAATCCGGCGCATTCACCGTCGGCACGGCCCGCTCGGAGGAGAAAGCCACGTTGGTTCGGGAAGCCGGAGCCGATGAAGTGGTCATCGGGTATTCCGGAATCTTGTCCGCCTCTAAATTCGGACCTTACGATCTGATCATCGATTCGGTAGGCGGCGATACGCTCGCGCAATTGTTGCCGCTGCTTGCGCCGCAAGGCGTGTGCGTGGCTTTAGGATACTCCTCCTCGCCTTCCGCGACTATCGATGTGAGCAGTTTGGTGAGTGCCGGAGGGAGAACCTTGTACAGCTTCTTTCTCGGAGAGGAGCTCCAACGTTATTCGGCGGCGGACGATTTGGATTTGCTGAGCCGAATGGTCGCAGACGGCCGGTTAAACCCGCGGATCGACGTTGAAGCCCCATGGACGGATATCGGAGACATTGCCCATCGTCTAATTCAGCGACAGTTTTCCGGTAAAGCCGTCCTTCACATAACATAAATGCGGGCTGCTGCTGCGATTTTCGATGGGCCGGATCGGCCTTTCGGAAATTGCGGCTCAATACTCCCTCTTATTCCCCTTCTTCACGAATTCCCAGTCGACCTCGACATTTTGTCTGACCCGTTGAAGATATCGGAGCAGCGCTTCCGTTTCTTCTTGGGTGAATCCCGCCAATGCGACCTGATCGGAGTGATCCGCTTCTCTCTTGAGAAAGGTGTACGCATGATCGCCTTTCTCCGTGGTAAACAGCCTTTTGATTTTTTTGTTCGTTTCGTCGTCCTTCTTCTCGATAAAGCCTTGCGCTTCCAGCTTCTGGATCGCGCGCGCCGCGGTTGTCCGATCCACTTTAATCATCTCCGCAAGCTTCTCCTGGATGATCCCCGGATTCTCACGGATTCGCACCAGATATAAATACTGCCCTTTGGTAAGGTCGATCTCCTTGAACTCCACATTGCTTATCGAATCCAACGCCCGGGCGATCATGCCGATTTCACGAAGGATCTCTCTCATTCAAACGCCAGCGTTTTCGTCAGGATAAAATCCAGTTGCTCGTCATCGCCCATATAGAAGGAGTGAGCCCCCGTCCGCTCAAACCCGTTTTTCCTATAAAAAGCAATCGCGTTCCCGTTGTTCTCCCAAACCCCCAGCCAGACTTTCCTTTTGCCCCGGTCTCTTGCGATTCCGATCGCTTTATCGATTAGATGTTGGCCAAGCCCTTTCTTTTGAAACTTATTACGGATATAGATCCTCTCGACTTCAAGCGAATCGTTGCCCATCGGTTCCGATTGAGCCTCGTCGACGTTCATCTTTAAATAACCGGCGACTTCCGAATCCATTTCTATAAAATAAAACTCCGAAGAAGGGTTGGATAGCTCTTTTTGCAATTGCCCTAAGTTAAAAGCCTTGTCTACATAGGCCTTCATATTCTCGGCCGAGTTGTGAGGTTCGAAGGTCTCCCTGTAGGTTTCGATGCTAACGTCTTGCAGAACGCTTAAATCCTCTAGAGTGCATTTTCTGATGGTTGCAGTCATCTCTCCGCTGTCACTCCTTTTTGAGCAACTATATCGCATTTATGTTGTATTTGCAACAAAAAAACGCGACCCTTTATTCAAATATACGTTTGACTGAACAATTAGAAGAAGTTATTCTAATAATAATCAAACATCCATTTGATTGAGGAGGTGCGACGTGAAAGACAGCTGCGAAATTTACTGTTACGACGAACCTAAAGTGCTGAAGGTGCAGGTTGCGCTACAGCGGCAAGATATTCAAGGAATGACCAGGATGTTTAAGGCGCTCGCGGATGAGACGCGGATGAAGATCGCATTCGCTCTATGCGAGGAAGAGGAGCTCTGCGTGTGCGATGTGGCGAATATTATCGGTTCTTCCTTGGCAACCGCATCGCACCATCTGAGGTCGCTCAAGCAGCTTGGCTTGGCCAAATTCCGCAAGGAAGGCAAATTAGCTTTTTACTCCTTGCAAGATGCACATGTTCGGCATTTCATTCATCTGGCTTCAACGCCCGGCAAGGAGTTGAATGCACTTGCAGCCCAATGAAGGAAACGACGAGAAACAAGTTTACCGCGTCCAAGGATTTACGTGCGCCAATTGCGCGGGTACGTTCGAAAGGAATGTAAAAAGCCTTCCCGGCGTTACGGACGCCCAGGTTAACTTCGGCGCGGCCAAGATTACCGTCATTGGACATGCAACGATGGCGGAGCTGGAAAAGGCCGGCGCTTTTGAAAATCTGAAGCTCGCCCCCGATAAACAGAAAATCATAGAGAAGAAAGAACCTTTTTGGAAAAAAAATCGGAACGTCCTTCTCTCGGCTCTATTAATGGCCGCCGGTTATATCCTGGCTTACGGCTACGGGGAAGATGCGGTCGTTTCGGCTTTGGCTTTCGGCGCAGCCATCCTTATCGGCGGATATGAGCTGTTTATTAAAGGGATAAAGAATCTTGCCAAGCTCCGGTTCGACATGAGCACGCTGATGACCGTCGCTATAATCGGGGTGGCTGCTATCGGAGAATGGAGCGAAGGCGCCGTCGTCGTCTTCCTATTTGCGATTAGCGAAGCGCTCGAACGCTACTCTATGCACAAGGCCAGACAATCGATTCGTTCGCTTATGGACATAGCGCCGCAAGAAGCTTTGATCAAGCGCGGTTCGGTCGAGCAGACGGTGAACGTAGACGATATTCAAGTCGGCGACGTCATGATCGTAAAGCCAGGTCAGAAGCTGGCCATGGATGGCGTCGTATTAAAAGGAATCTCGACGATCAATCAGGCCGCTATAACGGGCGAATCCGTTCCTGTCACGAAAACCAGGGATGACGAGGTGTTCGCCGGTACTTTGAATGGGGAGGGCCTGCTTGAGGTCGAAGTGACCAAACGCGTTGAAGATACGACCCTCTCCAAAATCATTTACCTTGTGGAAGAAGCACAGGCCGAACGCGCTCCCTCTCAGGCCTTTATTGACCGGTTCGCCAAGTATTACACGCCCGCGATTATGGTGCTGGCTGTCGGGATCGCCGTCGTTCCGCCTCTATTCGGAGCAGACTGGGGAGATTGGGTTTACCAAGGCCTGTCGTTGCTTGTGGTAGGCTGTCCTTGCGCGTTGGTCATCTCCACTCCCGTTTCTATCGTTACGGCGATCGGCAACGCAGCCAAGAACGGCGTCCTCATCAAAGGCGGGATTCATCTTGAAGAGGCGGGACGCATCAAGGCTGTCGCGTTCGATAAAACGGGGACCTTAACCAAAGGGTTTCCCGAAGTGACGGAGATCGTTGCCATCGGCGGACGTAATGAAGCGGAAGTGCTGGCCATTGCCGCAGGAATCGAGAAAGGGTCCCAACATCCGTTAGCGTCGGCGATCGTACGCAAGGCTGAACAAACAGGCGCTTCTCTATCGCTTCCGGTGGACGACATCCAGTCGATCACAGGCAAAGGCATTAAAGCTACGATAGGAGGCCAACTATTTTATATAGGCAGTCCTAAGCTGTTTGACGAACTGGAATTCGAGGTTGCCGAATCGGCACGCGAGCAAGTCGCCAAGATGCAATCGCAAGGGAAAACCGTTATGGGATTAGGGACGCAAAAAGAAATACTCGCGCTAATCGCAGTGGCAGATTCCGTTCGCGATTCAAGCAAAGCCGTCATCGACGAACTTCGCGCCCTCGGAGTGAACAAGACGATCATGCTTACGGGCGACAATCAAGCGGCGGCCGAAGCTATCGGCCAGCAGCTTGGCGTAACCGAGATCAAGGCGGAACTGCTGCCGCAAGACAAACTCGAATCCGTCAAGAAGCTCAGAGAAAGCTATTCAATCGTTGCCATGGTCGGTGACGGAGTGAATGACGCCCCCGCCTTGGCTGCCTCCACCGTCGGAATCGCAATGGGCGGCGCGGGAACGGACACTGCGCTGGAGACAGCCGATATCGCGTTAATGGCGGACGACTTGCGCAAGCTGCCTTACACGATCCGATTAAGCCAAAAGACGCTTTCGGTCATCAAACAAAACGTGATTTTCTCCTTAGGCATCAAGCTGCTGGCTTTCGTTCTGATCGTTCCCGGATGGCTGACCTTGTGGCTTGCGATTTTGGCCGATATGGGGGCTACTTTAATCGTGACGCTTAACAGCTTGCGGTTGTTAAAAGTGAAACGCTGATAAGGGTGAAACCTAGCGGCAGCCCTTCCCCTGTTTATTTAAGCGCCTTGTCTATCGGAAAAGACATGCCGGACCACGCCTTCTTGGCTTGAAGCGCAGCCTGAGCCAGTAATTGAAAGGCGCCGAACCGATTCGGGGAAGCAAGCTAGGATTCGTTTGCTTTCCCCTGATTCCGGCTCTCCCGATACTGCGTCGGCGTCATTCCGGTCTCGGCTTTGAATAGCTTATTGAAGTAAGAGTGCTGGTAGCCGACGCTTTCGGCCACTTCGTTGATCCGTAGCGTCGTCGTCAAGAGCAGCTCCTTCGCCTTGGCCATTCGCAATTGGAGGATGTATTCCACGTAGGTGACGCCTATCGCTTGCTTAAACGATCGGCTGAGCGTATACGGACTCGTATGCAGCCATTCGGCGCAAGCCTCAAGCGGAAGATCCTCCGCGAACCGCTCCCCGATCCATTCCGTCGCTTGCTCGACCAGCCTGCGCGCGCCGATGTTCTGCGCTTTGCCGAACTCTTCGAGATAAGGCCTCACGATCCGCTCTCTCAGCCAACCGCGAATCTTCCGGGCATCCGGCAATCCTAGCATTTCTTCGAACAGGTGGCCGTCCGTAAACAAGGGATGCTGGGTGAAGCCGATCTCGATCAGCATCCTTCTCACGCTGCCCACCAGCTGCAGGCACGTGTGCCGGAACGCCGCGTCCTTGTCGCTGATCCGCTCCGCCGAATCCAGGAACTGCCGAAGCCGCTCCTCCGATTCCTCCGGCAATCCGAGTCTCATGACGTGCAGCAGCTCGCTCTCCTCCTCGGACGGATAACGGACAGCTGACGACGAAGCCGCACTCTCGAATTCGTCCAGATCGATGACTTGATGGACCTCCTGCAGGTCCCGGTAGCTGACGGCCTTGCGGGCGCGTTCGAGGAGTTCCGGGATGGTGCCGATTCGGTCCGTCGAACTGCCGACGATGATCGTCACATGCATGCGGAGAACGTTCGCCAGCGTCTCGATCAAGGCTTGGGAGAACGCCAACAGTTCTTGTTTGGCCTGTTCCGGACGGACGGAACGATTCACCGAGTGCAGCAATCCCACCGACAGGTTGTGGAAGTTGACCGGATCCGCCCGCAGATGGTGCCGTTCCGCCAGTTCGCCGGCGATATTGGCCGCCGCGAAGGAGACCAGCTGGCGGTCGCTCTCCTGAAACCGGGCTTGCTCGGTCGACAAGCCGGACAACTGGATGAGCAGCAGAGAGAAGCGGCTGTCCTGCACGGCCCAGCCCAGATGCTCCATCCGCTCCCGCAGTTCTCCCTCGCCGAGCGCGTACAGATGACCTTGAACCAGCTGCAGCAGGAAGCCTTGCCTGAGCGATGGCTCCGCCTTCGCCAGCTTATCCCTTAGCGTCCGGCTCTCCAAGCCAAGCCTAGTCCACTGACGTTCCAAATACTCGATCTCGTGCAGGGGCTCCTGCTTCTGCTCCTGCTCTTCCTGGCCGCCCGGATTCCCGCCGCCGAAGAGCCGTACGAGGCGTCCGATCGGACGATACAGCCGCTCGGTGGCGAACCAGCTGAGAATCAGGCTGGCGATTATCCCTACCAAACCAGCGGCCGCCAGCCACCGGGAGGTTAGCAGCACGGGAGCGGTCAATTCGGACAACGGGCTGGCCGTCACGTAGATCCAGTCGGCTGAAGTAACGCGGCTGTAGGAGACTTGATAGGTTTCCTTTTGCCAATCGAAACGAAAGTATCCCTGCTTCGCCTCTTTCTTCTCCAACACGACCCGTCTCAGAGATTCGGACAATTCCGCTTCGCCCGTCCCCGGCTTCGTAATCCACTCGCCGCCGTTCTGCATGAGGAACGCCGCCCCGCGATCTCCGTTCTGCAAGTACCGGACCGCGCTTTCGATCTCCTGGCTGCTTAAATTAAGAACGAAGGCCCCGAACGGCTTGGCCGAATACCAAGGCAGCTTGAAGATCATCGAGACCGGCGCGCTTGCTCCCTTGTCGTTCAGAGGCAGATCGTAGGCCAGGAAGAGCCCTTCGCTCCGTTCCAATAACCGGTTGTAAGAGCTCAGACGATCGCCCGACAAGGGAACGATACCGTCCGTGGAGACAAGCGATTGCTGCCGACTCAGGTAGAGCCGGGCGTCTTGGATAAACAAATTCGAGCCTCCGACAACCAGCAGCGATTGCATCAGTTCATTAGATTGGTTGATATTTTCCAGGAATGAGAATCGGTCCAGGTAGACGCCGAACAAGGGATTCGTCGACCAGCGGCTCATCACCGTGCCGATCTGGTCGAACTGCTTGGCGAGCATCTCCGACACTTGCTCCGTCCGAAGCTGATGGGAGCGAATCGCCTGCCTCTCGATTTGTCGGACCCCGATCCAATAGTTGCTTACCGCAATGAACAGGGATGGAACGCTCGCTATCAAAAGCAAAAGAGCCAGGCTTCTGCGGAAATACCGGCCTTTGCCGTTTTTCTCTCTCTTCCGGTCCTGCCACCTCAGATACCTTCCGGGCAAAGCGCCACCTCCTCATCGCCTTCACGGCAAGAAAGAGCGCCCTCGCCGCGGCATACAGTCGGAAGAGGTGCTCTTGTCTTGTTCGTTTATTTCGCGCCCAGACGTGCTTGGTAGGCCGCGTTATACTCCTCCGCGATCTTGAGATACGTCTTGTCGGCCTTGAGCTGGGCGACGAGCTTATCCCAATCCTCCAAGGTCCGGTCTCCCATGATCACCTTCGTCTTCATATCCTGAATCTTCTTGTTGTAGTCGCTGCCCATCGTGGCGGCCGTCTCCGACGTCAAGCCATTGATCGGATTCGCGACGCTCACCTCCGCCGCTTCGTCGATGAGCTTCCGCTCCTTCTCGAGCTTCTCCGGCGGCAAGTCCTTGCCTAGGGTCGAGTATTTGTCGTACTTCATGAAGATGTTCTGCATAAAGCCGAAGCTCGGATCGTTCTGGGCCTTGTCCGTCAATTCATAGTTTCCGTCCACGAGATTGAAATCGATGCCCGACCGGCCGTAGAACGCCAATTCGTTCCCTTCGTCGGTCGCGCCGTAGTCGAGAAACTCGAGCAGCTTCTTCACTTTCTCCTCCGGAACACGCTTCGGAATGACGAACATGCCGAAGTGTCCGCTGCCCTTGGCCGCGTATTTGCCGCTTGGCCCTTCCAGATAAGGAAGCCATTCGACATCGACGTCCGTCTGTCCTGCATTCTTCAATTCCCGGATCGCGTTGACGATCTCGGCCGGCTTATCCGCGTAGATGCCCGCCTTGCCCGAATAAACCAGATCCTTCGTCTGATCGTACTTGAGCAGCGCGAAGTCCTTCGGAAGCAACCCGTCCCGGTATGCGTTCCGGAACCATTCCAGCGCCTGGCGCTCGGTAGGCTCGAAGGTGGTATCGATCAGCTTGCCGTCCACGACCTTGTACTTGCCGGCCGTGCCGTTGAACGTATCTTCGATGAAAGCAAACTGCCCCATATTCTCCTGGCCGACGAATCCCGACATTCCGATCGTGTTCGCCTGGCCGTCCGGCGCGTTCTCTTTAAACGCTTTCATAACGGCATACAGCTCATCGGTCGTTCGCGGAGTCTGCAGATTCAGCTTCTCCAGCCAGTCCGTACGGATCAAAGGATGCACGTTGCCTTCCGTCGGCCGCACGCGGGGCACTCCGTACAGTTTACCGTCGACGAGATTGTTTGTAAAAGCCCCTTCGGGGAACTTCATCAGGTTCGGATACGACTTGATGAGCTCCGTCAGATCCCAGAAGGCTCCCTGCTGGGCCATGGCGCGGAACGCCGCGTTGCCGGTATCGAGAACGAGCGTCATATCCGGCATGGCGCCGGAAGCGAGCGTGACGTTGATCTTCTCGCCGAAATTGTTGGGCGTAACCCACGTGAAGTCGAGCTTCGTATTCGTCCGTTTCTCAACTTCCTTTAAGATTTCGTTGTCTCCCGTGGGCGGTTCCTTCTGGTAGAAAATCGATAGGATGCTGATCTCCGTCGGCGGTTCGCTTGTCTCCGCGGCTGCGGATCCGCTTGGTGCGGCCGTTCCCGTGCCGGATGGAGTCGTGCTCTCGAGCGCGTTGTTCCCGTTATTCCCGTTGTTCCCGCCGCAAGCGCTTACCATTACGGCTAAAGCTGCCAAGACGGCGAATGACGATATCCCCTTTTTCCGTTTGAACATGCTTTCGTTGCCTCCCTTTGTCCCATTATATATTGTCATCATTCCTTCACGGAACCGACCATGGCTCCTTTGGCGAAGTGCTTTTGAAGGAATGGGTAGACCAATAGAATCGGTACCGTCGACACGATGATCGCCGCCATCTTCTTGGATTGCGAAGGCACGTCCTGAAGCGCGGAATCGGTCACGCCGCCGAGCGCGGTGGACGAATCGATCAGCATGTTCTGCAGCAAGATCTGCAGAGGCCACTTCTCCGGCTCGTTGATATAGAGAACGGCGGTAAAGAACGTGTTCCAATAAGCGACCGCATAGAACAGTCCGAACGCGGCAAGCGAGGAAAGCGACAGCGGAAGCACGATCCGGTACCAGACGCCGAAGTCGTTGCAGCCGTCGATCAAGGCGGCTTCCTCCAGCGCGGCCGGAATGGAGTCGAAGAACCCCTTCATCAGGAGTACGTACCAGCCGCTCGTCAGCACGGGAACGATCAGCGACCAGACGCTGTTGATCATGCCCAGATCCCGGACGACGAGATAGCCGGGGATGATGCCCGGGTTAAACAGCGTGGTCAGCAGGATCATCAACAGGAGGACTCGCCTTCCCTTCAGCCGCTTGCGGGATAACCCGTACGACAGCATCGAGGTAATGAACAGACTGCACGCGGTTCCGACGATGGCCAGAAACAGGCTGACGCCCGTCGCCCTCGGGAAAGCGCTCGTCGAGAAGAGGTACCGGTAAGCGTCTGCCGTCCACTGTTTAGGGAAGAGCAGCAGCACGCTCTGGCGAACCTCCGCCGGAGAAGCGAAAGAGACAACGAATACGTAATAGAAGGGAAATAAGCATAATAAGGCGACCAGGATCAGAACAAGAGCGTTTACCCGCGAGAACCATCGCTCGCCTTGAGTTGCCATTAAGGAAGATTTCATCAGTATAGTCCCTCCTCCCCGAATTTCTTGGACAAGCGGTTGGCGATGACGACCAGGACGAGCCCGACGACGGACTTGAACAAGCCGACGGCCGTGCTGAAGCTGAACTGCCCTTGAAGAATGCCCGCCCGGTACACGTACGTATCGAACACCTCGGCGACCTCGGACACCGTTCCGTTCATCATCAGGTAAACCTGCTCGAAGCCGACGTCCATCATATGCCCGATGCGGAGAATGAGCAAAATGATGATGACGTTGCGAATAGCCGGAAGCGTGACGTGCCAAATCTGGCGCAGCTTGCCCGCTCCGTCCAACTTAGCCGCCTCATAGAGCTGAACGTCGACGCCGGCGATCGCCGCGAGGAAGATGACCGTCCCCCAACCGACTTCCTTCCAGATCGACTGCACCGTCAGAACCCCCCAGAAGTACCGGGGATTCGTCAGGAAGTCGATGCGTTCCCCTCCTGCCGCGGCGATCAGCCCGTTGACGATTCCTTCCGACTCCGACAGCATGATGAGACTGATTCCCGCGATAACAACCCAAGACAGGAAGTGCGGCAGATAGATGACCGATTGAACGGCTCCCTTGAACCAGCGGGTACGAATCTCGTTCATCATAAGCGACAGCATAATCGGCAGCGGGAAAAAGAAGATCAGGTTCAGCGCGTTGATCGCCAAGGTGTTCCGAAGCAGCAGGAAAAAATCCGGATTCGAGAACAGGCGATCGAAGTGGGCGAACCCGACCCACTCGCTATGCCATAGGCCCAAATAAGGGGAATAATTCTGAAAGGAAATTAGGACGCCCCACATGGGAACGTATTTAAAGATAAGGAAAAACAACAATCCGGGCAGAACCAACAGGTACAGAAACAAGTCGCGTCTCATCGTCCTAAGCATCGTCATGCTGCCGCTCTCTCCTTTGTTTACCGGGCTACTTCAAAGGATAGGGCCGCATCGGCTTGCCTGCATTAAAAACATCTTGCGAAGAGGCTTGAATGGACTGCAACGATCTTGCGCCACCCATAAGATCAACCATAAAAAAACGACCGGCAGCCAGCTTAGCGCCGACTGCCAGTCCGAATATCGATGATTTCTTTATCCTTTGATGCTTCCGAGCAATGCGCCTTTGGCAAAGTGCTTCTGAAGGAACGGATACACGATCAGGATAGGAACGGTGGCGACTACGATGACCGCCATCTTTATGCTCTGCGCCGGCGGAAGGACATCTTCCGTCGCCCATCCCGTCGTATCGGCCGTTAAGGCTCCGGCGAGGATGACAATCTGTCTCAGGATAACCTGAACCGGCCATTTGGCCGCGTCGTTGATATACATGACCGCCTGAAAATAAGTGTTCCAATAGTTGACCGCATAGAACAAAGAGATTGTCGCTATCGCCGGCATCGATAGAGGAATGACGATGCGGAACAGAATGCTCCAGTATCCCGCTCCGTCGATTTTGGCCGATTCCTCCAACCCGTCCGGCAAGTTCTGGAAGAAGTTGCGCATGATGATCAAGTTAAAGGCGCTCATCGCGGAAGGGATAATCAAAGCGCCGTAGCTATCGATGAGACCCAAGCTTTTCACGACGATGAAGGATGGGATCAAACCGCCGTTGAACAGCATCGTGAAGACAACCAGGAACATAATCGTTTGTCGTCCGCGCAGCGTTTTTTTGGACAATCCAAATGCCATCAATACCGTAAGCAGCATACTGAAGACGGTACCGACAACGGTGATATAAACGGATACGCCTATGGATCGAATGACCGTGCTCGTCGAGAAAATATATCGGTAGGCATCGAGAGAAAATTCGGTCGGAATAAGCACTAATTGCTTCCGAGCAAGCTCTGCCGTGGTGGTGAAAGAACCGGCCAATACATGAATAAAGGGAAGAACGGTGATAAGCCCCACTAAGGCCAACAAAGCGATATTGATCCCGTCGAATAACCGGCTTCCCCAAGATTTGTCTTGAATCATCCCGCTGCCCGCCTTCCATCGTACGGATTAATAAATTCCTTCTTCTCCGAATTTCTTGGACAGCCAGTTCGCTGCCATAACCAGGACCAGTCCTACGAACGATTTGAAGAACCCTACCGCGGCGCTGTAACTGAATTGGCCCTGTTGCAGGCCGGCTACGTACACATAAGTATCGAATACTTCGCCGACTTCCCGGTTCATCGCGTTCAACAACAGGAAGATATGTTCGAACCCTACCTCCAGCACGTCTCCGATCTTAAGGAGCAGCAGAACGACGATGACGCTTCGAATGGAAGGAAGGGTAATGTGCCAGATTTGCCGAAACCGCCCTGCGCCGTCGAGTCGCGCCGCTTCATATTGCTCAGGGTCGATGGAAGCCATGGCCGCGAGAAAAATGATCGTTCCCCAGCCGGACTCGCGCCAGATGATCTGCAAAATGTACGTTGGCCGCATCCAATCCGGATTCATGAGGAAGTTCACTTTATCGAAGCCCGCCGCGACCAACAGCTCGTTAATCAAGCCCCGATCCATCGATAGCAATACGAAAGAAATCGAGACGATGATCACCCAGGACATGAAATGCGGGATATAGACCAACGTTTGAATGACTCGCTTAAACCGATGCTGCCTGACTTCATTCAGCATGAGGGCTAAAAGAATCGGTACCGGAAAACAGAAAACCAGGTTCAAAAAAAACAAAGTCAACGTATTGAACAGGATCGTTAAAAACATAGGCTCGGAAAACAAACGTTCGAAATGGGCAAACCCTACCCACTCGCTGCCGAAAATCCCTTTGTACGGTTTGTAATCTTCGAAGGCGATTACTAAACCGAACATCGGAAGGTATTTGAAGATGATAAAATACAGCAGTCCGGGAACTATCATCAAATACAAAGCGCCATGTTTGATGACGCTCTTAACCAAGCTTTCTTGGCCCGAGAGACGATCCGGATACTTAGCTTGCACATTCGCTGAATTCATAGCTCGGCCTCAGCCCCTTCCTTCTCCTGCTCCGTAAGAGAGAACGGGGCTGCGTACGGCAACCCCGTCTCCGGGTTTCTATAACGATCTTATTTAGAGGCCGCATAAGCTGCGGTATACTCATCGATGATCTTTTGTCCTCCGTCGGCAAGCCATTTATCCACGGCCTTCTGGAATCCGGCTTCGTCGATTTCTCCAAGAATAAACTGGTACGTCGCGTCGTTAATCGATTGCTGCAGTCGCGTGCCCATCTCGACGAAGGTTTTCGATTCCAGCGGCGCTGCCGGATCGCTGATCATAAAGTTAACGTTGTCGAGGATCAGCTCATTCGCTTTCTGCGCAAGCGGATCCTCCACTTTCTCTCTGAGACGTTCCGGGATCGAAATATCGCCGCCGACTGCGACGGATGTGCGATACGGGCTTACTTCGCGGTCCAGCAGCTTCTTATCGTCAACGGCCTTCGCGAGTCCGTCGACTACCGTGTAATGCTCGCCTTCTACTCCCCACTGCAGCAAATTCGCAAGCTCCGGAGACATGAGCTTGTTATAGAAGCCGAGCACTTCCTTTAATTGCTCTTCGGATTTGATGGCGGATTTAGGGAATAGATAAGCGGTGCCTCCCCCTTGAGTAAGCTCCCATACTGCGGGTCCTTTAGGTCCTTCAATGCGGTTCTGAACGTCCAGTACCGCATTCGGATTGGATTTGGTCACTTCGGTCTTAAGCCCGGCCGCATCCTGCAGGGATCCTACGTAAGCTCCCGCGGTGCCATTGATGAACAACGCGCGTTGATCCTCTTTGCTGGTGACCGGGAAGTCCTGGTTAATCAATCCTTCTTGATGGAGCTTCCGGAAGAACTTCATCGTCTCCATGTACTCCGGGAACATGAACTCAGGCAATAGCTTGCCGTCTTTCTCTCCCCAATAGTTCGGGGTGCCATGCCAAGAGGCGACCGTTTTAAACGCGCCGAAGATCAAATCGCTGCGGTCCGTTAGTCCGATCGTATCGTTCTTGCCGTTGCCGTCCGGATCGTTGTTCTTGAATTGGTTAAGCATTTCATAAAACTCGTCCAGGTTCGTCGGTGCCGACAAACCTAGTTTGTCTGCCCAGTCCTTCCGATAAATCAAGCCTTGGCGCGCGAACGGCCTCTCCGAATAGAGAGAGTACAGCTTGCCGTCTACCTTCATAACGTCGATGACGGACTGGCTCAGATGACTGAGGTTCTCATATTCGCCTAGATAAGGGCCGATCTCCCAAAACTGTCCGTCCACGATCGCCTCGCTGAATTTATTGAGATCCCCGGTGAATACCATCGGCAAGGCATCCGTAGCGAAAGCCGCATTCACCTTGTCGTTGTAGATCGTTGCCGGCACCCACTGAATCTCGAGTTCCGTATTCGTTTTTTCCTCGATCAGCTTTTCGATTTTGTCCGTCGGAACTTCGGCGGAATTAAGCCCTGCCATGATGGTTATTTTCGTCGGTTTTGCAGCTTCGGCCGATGCTTCCTTGGTTCCGCTTGCAGAACCGCCGGCGGCCGGCGATGGAGAAGACGTCGTTTCCTCGTTATTCCCGCAACCAATGATCAGCGCCAATGCAACGCTTGTAGGCACCAACACGGCTAACCTTTTCCGATTCATCTCATGACCTCCGTTTGATTTATGGAACAGCTTGAACAATTCCCATTCTGGGGTCGGCGGCTCGTTACGTAAATAATCCGATCATTTGTCCGGCGCTTATCAAATATACGGATTACCGCCTCGAAAGTGATTATTGTCGCGCTTTGCGATCGAACGATACAATGGGATTGTAAGCACTTTCTTATTCGCGGAAAGGCGGTCCTAATGAATAGATACAGCATACATACTAAGATGATCATTTTCGGATGCGCCGTTAGCATCATCCCGTTATTGGTGCTTGGTTTCTTCTCCTACCAGAAATCATCGGAATCGATCCAGAGGCACGTAAACGAAAGCCGGCTCGATTCTCTGCAACAGTTGAGGGGAAGCATGGAACAGCTGCTGCGATCGCTCGACTACACGTTGAGTTATATCGTGAATACCAAGCTTGTCCAAGAATCCATTTATCAAGAGCTGAACTATCGGGAATTCATTCGTTTCCATAATCTCACCCAAGAACTGGCCTTGCTTAAATCGCCCATAACGGAGGTCGACGACGTCATCTTGGCGAGCTATGTCTCCGACTGGCTCATTAACAATCAAGGCTTGTCCACGTTCGAATCGTTTAAATACAAAGACCTGCTTGTAGATTTAATGAACAAAAAAACGGTAACGACCTGGATGATCGTCCCGACCGATTCCATCAGCTCAACTTATCCATCGAGCTTTAGCTGCCGATATTCCATCGTTCTTGCCAAGAAGACGCCTTATTTGTCCGCGGAGAAACGAGGAATCGCCGCCGTCACGATCCCGACCTGCAATATGGCCGACCTGATCAACGAACCGTCCGCCAGCGATATCATGGTACTCGATCAAACGAATCAAGTCATTATTCATTCGCAGCAGGAGTTGATCGGAGCCCGTATCGATGAGCTGGGATACTTGGATTCTGCCGAGCTTGCCCATCTGGAAGGCGACTATGGACAATTCGTCACGAAGAACGGCCAACATTCCGTTACCTATTTAAAAGCGCCATTCAACCAGTGGACTTATGTATCCTTTACCGAGATGTCGGAGCTGACCCAAGAATCCCGCGAGATCGGCTGGTTTACCGTTTATGTTTGCCTGTTCATCGTCGTAGGATCGATCGTCATGGTCTGGTTGGGCAGCCGCAACGTCTATTCGCCGATCCGGCGCCTGTTCCAGGACGTAGTTCAACGTTCGCCCGAAGGCCATAAAGCCCAAAGGAACGAGATCCAGGTCATCAACGATCACTTCCGGGACATGTTCGCTTCCATTTCGACTTTGACGACGGAATTGGGCAGGCATCGCGAGCAGGCCGTGAGCCTCTTTCTTCATAAACTGTATCTGGGCACGAACAAAAAATCCGAGACCGAGGACGAGCTTCGGAGATTCGGCCTCCAGGATCGGTTGTTAGCCTGGAATCACTGCAGCGTACTCACTCTTCAGATCGATTTGCTCGAGAATACCCGCTATGAACAAACGGACCTGGATCTGCTGCTATTCGCCATTACGAACATTATAGAAGAGATGGTCCCGCCGGAAGAACGATTGCCGACGATTATCATTGAACAGACGCATGTCCTCTTGATAGGCAGCCAGGAAACAAACCTGAGTACGTTTAATGATCACGTTTATAAGCTGACGGAACAAGTGCAACGCAATATAAGAAGCTATCTCGACTTGGATGTCAGCATCGGCATCAGCTTGCCATTCCAGCAGCTGCTTCATGCTTCGCGTGCCTATCGCGAAGGCATGGAAGCGTTAAAGCACCGCATGAAGCTCGGGAAAGGCGTCATCATTCCTTACTTCAGCATGAATTCGGGGCATCACCGCAAGGTGGTCTTCTATCCCAAACAAATCGAGAGCGAGCTCATGGATTCCGTTCGGCTGGCCGACGAGAACCGAGCGCATGAAGCCTTGCGTCAATGGTTGACGGAAGTATTCGAGAAAGAAAGAGAGCCTCATGAATACCAGATCTCGTTGATCTGTCTTCTGAACGAGTTCATGATTCTCATGCAGGAAGCGGGAATCTCCCCGAGAAGCATGGCCGGCGAGGAACAGTCGCTTTACGAGCAATTGCTGCACATGTATATTAGTTCGGAGATCGAGGTCTGGTTTAGGAAAAGAGTAATCGCTCCCGTTGTCGAAGTGTTCCGCGAGCGCCAAGAATCGACCTATCATCGGTTAAGCGAACAAATCATCCATATCATAGAGAACGAATACGATCGGGATCTTACGCTTGACGAGTGTGCTTCCAGACTGCACTACAACTTGTTCTATGTAAGCACTATTTTCAAGAAAGAAACCGGCGTCACCTTCAGCGAATACCTGGCGATGTACCGATTGAATAAGGCGAAGAAGCTGCTTATCGAGACGGATCTTCCCATTAAAGACATTGCCGAACGGCTTACGTACAACAATCCGCAGAACTTCATCCGTTACTTCCGCAAGCTGGAGGGAATCACGCCCGGTCAGTACCGCAAAAATTTTAACGGGAGAAAAGAATAGGCTTGCGTCAATTAAGCATGTTTGGTTTATTCCATTCGTCGCATCGGCGAAACCGGTGCGTCGACACCCAGCCTCCAGCCGCAGGTCATGATCAGCTTCCCCCCGCTCCACTCGGCTGCCAGCGTGCCGCCCATCTTGTTCATCAAGCTTTTGGCGATTGCAAGACCAAGCCCCGATCCTTGAGAGGATCGGGTGCGGTCTGCGGTATACAACCACATCTTCATCCGTCAACCGGATATCCGGATAGCCGGAGTCATTATGATAGTGCTTTTATCGTTTCGTCCAATTCATAAGTAGATATATCAGACAAATTCATTAATGAATAACAACTCATCCCAATACTTGACAACACTAAGCCAGATGGGAATATTTGGTCCCATGACATCAGTGGAGTAAAGTCGTTTGAGAGTAACGCTTCATCATATCTTTCTTCAGTCACCGAATCCTCGTTGTCACTAGGGAAAATCTGAAATATCAGGCCCATTTGAAAAAGCTCCATAGTTTCCTGCAGTATGTATATGTACGAAGAATTAGGTGAATTTTCGCTAGTGTTTCTCAGGACTCGTATTAAGTCCCTATTGACCATTAATGTTCGTATTACCGATAGGATGCATAGCTGCCTATGCGTTAAATTCTCTGCAATTTTCAAAACTTGATTTGCCTCTGAAATGCTTGCATTAGTGAATGCGACATTTGCGAATATACTTGATATGTATTTTATCTTCCTTTCTTGGTGCTCTGCTTTACATTTCAGTAAGACACCTTCAAAGATCTCTTCCGCATTTGACCTATAATTTTCGTTATTAGAGAAAAAGAAGTCATCATTTCGCAATTTATCTCCGTTCATTAATCGTTCTCTTACAAGGCTTATTGCAAATGAGCCAGCAGCTCCTATTCTGGCTTTTTCACTGTTAGATAGCATCCTATCTGCCATTTCTTCAAGTGAGGATTCAATAAAAACCCCTAAACTCTCGGCCCCGAGTTCAGAAAAAAAACTGCTACCAGGTATAATAGAGTCTGCTGCTAATTTACTTATGGCGCCTGCTATTTTTGCCCCGGATTTTAATAATAAGTTTGATTTTGACATGGTACGCCCCCTACTTCCATATTACCTAGAATCTCAGTAATAGAGAATAGAGGGCGGTTAATATTCTTTCGAATGCCAAGAGGGGCATATGTTTTCGAATTTTGTACACAACTGCCAATTGAATTTTTTATCTCATACCCCTAACAAGTGAGGCAACCCCCATCGCAGGTTGCCTCTAGCAAGATTAACATTTTGACTGTATATCAAGCGACCTTATCCCCGGTATGAAGGGATTCCCCCTCCACGTCAATGTTAGGTGTAATACGATCAAGCCAACGCGGGTAATACCAGGACGAACGGCTCATCAGCGCCATGAGCGCCGGAACGATCGTCATCCGTACGAGGAAGGCGTCGACGAGGATGCCGAAGGCGAGTGCCAAGCCCATCGATTTGATCATCGAGTCTCCCGCGAACACGAAGCTGGCGAACACGACGATCATAATGAGGCCTGCTGCCGTCACGACGCTGCTTCCGTTCTTCATGCCGGCAAGCACCGCCTTGCGACCGTCCCGCGATCGGCTGTACTCCTCCCTCATTCGGCTGACCAAGAACACCTCATAGTCCATGGCCAACCCGAACAGGATGCCGGCCGTCAGAATCGGCAAGAAATTCAGGATAGGTCCGGGCTCAGGGAAACCGAACAGATCGGCGAGATGTCCATCTTGCGCGACGTACACGACGAAGCCGAGCGTTGACGTGAGCGTTAGAAGGTAGCCCAGTACCGCTTTGATCGGAATCCAGATCGACCGGAACACGATCGCGAGCAGCACGACGGCAAGGCCGACGATTAGCGTCGCGAATTGCGGTAGAGCCTCGTTCAACTTGGCTGAGATGTCAATATTGACGGCCGTCGAACCGGTGACCATAAGCTCGACATGGCTGGAAGCCTCGACGCTCTCGGCATGATCCCGGATATCCTTCACCAGTTGCTTCGTCTCCTTGTCGCTAGGACCCGTGCCGGGAAGCAGGTTAACGATCGCGGCTTGACCGGATTCGTTGAAGTAAGGCTCGCTTACACTCGCGACATTGTCGAGATCGCCGAGTTCCTTCACGGCTTCGCGAATGGCGGATTGCGGATCGGAGGCTCCGTTCCCGCGCGCGACCACGACGAGAGGACCGTTGTAGCCTGGGCCATACCCTTCGGCAAGCAGGTCGTATGCGCGTCTCTCGGTCGTATCCTTGGACTTCATGCCGTTGTCCGGCAAGCCGGTCTCCAGATGAAGCGCGGGCAGGCTGACGAAGAGAAGCAGCAGAATCGCAGCGATCGCGATAGGCAGCGGGTATTTGACGACGATTCGGCCCCATGCGTTCGATTCGGAGGCTGGACGGTTCCGGCGAGACCGAATCGACCGCTGCCTTGGCCGAAGCTTCTCTCCTGCCAGGCTCAGAACGGCAGGAACGATGACGACGGCGACGACGATCGCGACCGCTACCGTTATGGCGGCGGCAATGCCCATGGCCGTAAGGAACGGAATGCGCACGACGGCAAGGCCTAGCAGCGCGATGATAACGGTCACCCCGGCGAACAGAACGGAACTGCCGGCCGTGGCATTGGCGGTCGCGATCGATTCTCGGATGCTTTTCCCTTCGGCAAGATTCTGCCGATGACGGGACAAGATGAACAGGGCGTAATCGATGCCGACCGCAAGGCCCAGCATGACCGCGAGCGTAATCGAGACGGAAGACATATTCATGAAGTTGGAGCCTATGAAGACCAGCATAATACCGATACCCAGGCCAATGACCGCAGTCAGAATCGGCAGGCCGGCGGCCAGGAAAGATCCGAAGGTGAAGGCTAGAATGAGAAAGGCGATAACGATCCCGACGACCTCGGAAGCGCCGCCGATCTCAGGCACGGCGGAACCGATGTTGCCGGAATACTCGGCTTGCAAGCCGGAATTGCGCGCATGCTCAGCCGCCTGCTCTACCTTCTGTAGCGAATCTTCCGTTACGTTCTCCTTATGCAGCTTATAGGCGATCGTCGCATATCCGAATGTCTTATCCGCCGTCAAGGAATAGTTGTCGTACGGACCGGTGATCGATTCGACCGCCGAATCGGCTTGCAACGACTTCAACGTATTCTCGACGGCCGAACGGATATCTTCCGATTCCAGAGTCTTCCCGCTTGGGGCCTTGAATACCATCTGCACGCTTCCGCGATCCGAAGGGCCCGTAGAAGGGAATTCCTCATTCAACACTTTCATCGCCTGCTCCGATTTGGTGCCCGGTATCGACATATCTCCGCCAAAGGAGGATCCTACCCCCAATCCCACCGCGACGGCGATAAGTAGAGCGAGGAGCCCTCCGATTAAGGTTCGCGCCTTGTGAAGGTAGGTCCACTCTCCGATACGATAAAGCCACTTAGCCATATTCTCACTCCTGTTCGTTTATTGTCTCTGTTCCCCATTCTAGCGGGTAAAAGCACAAAAAAAATCGTACGAAAGGGCATGCCCTTCACGTACGATCGGGCAGTCCGTCCGCCCATCGAAGCTTTATAAATGCACGATTCCTTGCTCGATCGCGACCGCTACCGCCTGCGAGCGCGAGTCGACGCCCAACTTGGTGTAGATGTTTGTCAGGTGCGCCTTCACCGTACGCTCGGAAATGCCGAGGTCGAACGCGATCTCTTTGCTCGTATACCCCCTGGCGGCAGCCTGAAGCACCATTTGCTCCTTATCGGACAGTCCATGCTCCCCCGGGGCGGAGACGGCTTCGACGCTCTTTGCTTGTTTACGCGCGAAGACGCTCTCCATCACTTCCGGCTGCAGAAGCGTCTCTCCGCGCAAAGCCGATTCCATCGTGTGGAAGAGCTTCTCCCGGCTCATATCCTTCAGCAAGTAGCCTTTAGCCCCGAGCGTCAGCCCCTCGACCATGTAGTCGTTCTCGTTATACGTCGTCAGGATGATGACGGGAATGCAGATGGACTGTTCCTTCATTCGCCGCATCGCGTCGAGACCATTCATGACAGGCATATTCAAATCCAGCAGGATCACGTCCGGCTTCAATTCCCGAACTAGCTCCAGCGCCGTCTCTCCATTCTCGGCTTCGCCGACGACCCGGTACTCGGGATTCGTCTCGATGATCAGCTTTAAGCCTTCTCGAACGAGTACGTGATCGTCTACGATCAATACGTTCTTCGTCATTCGTCGTCTCCTTCGCGATACGGGACTTCGACCGTAATGGTTGTCCCTTGATTCGGCTCGCTGTCGATTCGTAGCGTTCCTCCGAGCAGCCGAACGCGCTCTCTCATTCCGATCAGTCCGTAACGTCCGGATCTCGAGCCGATCGCCTCCGGATTCAAACCGATTCCGTCATCCTCGACTTCGATCCGGAGCAGATCCATCTCCCTGTCCTGAACAATCTCGAGTCGAATATGGGAGGCCGATGCGTGTTTCACGGCATTGGCTATGCTCTCGCCGATAATCGAGAGGGAATGCTCATGCAACAGGCGAGGGGGTCGGAGCGAAGACGGTGCATGCAAAGATACCTCGATCTTCTGATTGTCTGTTAACCGCTCGACCGTATCGCGGACTTGATCGATAAAGAGGACCTCTTCCTCGCTGTTCAAGCGTAGATCGTCGATCACCTGTCTTGCTTCCGTGAGCGTCTGCCTCGCTCGGAGCATGGCCGTTGCGACGATCTCGCGCGCTCTCTGAGGGTTGCCGCTGTCCAGATGCGCGTCTATCGCTTCCAATCGCATGAGCAATGCGGCCAAGCCTTGCGCGAGCGTGTCGTGCAAATCGCGGGCCATTCGCTGCCGCTCGTTGGCGAGCGTCAATTCCTCCACCCTGCGGTGGGTCTGCTCCAACTCCCGAAGGAAGCTCTGCGTCCGCAACCGGGCATGGACCTGACGAAAGAACAAAACTCCGTAAGAGACGACGACCACGTTCATTAACAGGAAGATCGGGATCAACAGGGCAAGCCCCTCCGTCCAGCCCGTAACGGCCAGCGCAATGCAGAACAAGGCGTAGCACAGGACGGAGACGGCGGTCAGCTTTGCTCGCTCGAAGTAGACCCCCGTGCTCTGTCCGATCAGAACGGAATAAAATCCGATCAGCAAGGCTGGCGAACCTTTCTCCACGAGGTAGGAGGCCGAATATATAAGAAGGCTCTGAAGCAAAAAGTAGATCCAGGGCCGCCTTGAGGTCAAAGTCGGGGAATGCCAGTGCAGAGCCGCATACAAAGCGATTAATCCGGTGGAAAATAATAAAGGAATCGCCTGGAATTCCCCGGTGTACAATTGCAAAAACATCGTCGCTGCATATACGAGCACATTCCATATCAGGATCGGAATCCTGGAGTCCGTCATCGCGGCGCTCCGGGATCCCGTTGGAGAAACCGCGTCTTCCGTCGCCATCATGTTTGATACCCTCCAGTCGACTCCCATTATACACGGATCCGGGCTCCGCTGCTTGGCTCCGCCAGATTTGCCCCTTCCTAGCCGGCATATGCTCAAAGGACCGGACAACCGATTTCGGAGCCCGATCCCGTATGGAATTGTCCGGGAAGGAAGGTGACCTTCTTCGCCGATTCACGACGATCCGGCGAGTCTAGCGTCCGTACGGTCTATATTGTATGGTAAGCATTGACCTTGGAAATCGTACGAAAGGGCAAGTGCAAATGTATGATCGGGCAAAATGGTGATTAAATATTTGTGCTTTCTTGGCGGCTGCTTCAAATTTCGCGTAGGCCGTTTGGTAGTCGACCAAACGACGCTAGTCGGATTCTGATTTAATAAGTTAATCTTCTTCTATCACTTCTGCTCATCAGTTTGCAATTTAGCCGGGAGCAGAGCCGGCATATTCCGAAAAAGATGCATGTCTGTCGTTCTTATTAATTTTACGATCCATGTGACTCAAAATTAAATAACTTCAGTTTAGCGTACATTTCTTCCAAAATAAATCGCACATCAATATCACGATAGACCCTAATTTTTTTCTGTTTGATGATGGACATAACTCATATCAAGAGATATACGAGGGGCGGGCTTCCACTCATAATCAAAGGCTGCTCGTCCATTAATAATCCTACCGCGGGTAAATCTCCTAGGGTCCACATTTCTCCTCTTGGCCAACCAGGACTGTTTGCCCAACTGAGATTAAATTCCATCAATTGTTGAAATAAATATCGACCGATCAGGCCACATGGTTCAACTCTTCGCTTCAATTCCGCGAGACTGACCCGTATATTGTAATATAAAGAAAGTTCAGATAACTATATAAACATAAATAGCCCGCGAGCGAAGTCCACGGGCTCTATTCTATTAGGTGAGCCGAACAAACTGAGTCGACTGTAGTCCCTCTCTTATCCCATTTCCGAATAATCGCGCTCGAGCAGATTATGCCAACGTCGCATAACACCGTCTATAGGGAACTCGCAGATAATCACGTTCGAGCCTAAAGTCGGCATCTCCGCCGTCTTGCTGTCCACTCGCTCTCTTCTCGCGGCCGATTAATGGGCCCCATCCCTAAGTGTTAAGGGCGATTCACTTGAAATCCGCCCTCCGGCATAATGGCCGGGCACTCAGCTAGCGACTCGAGCGCCACATGCCGTCCGGTTGCCGACGCCTCGAGCAGACCGTTCATCGTCTCGAGCACGTGAAGCGCCAGGCGGCCTGATGCCCTGTGTGGTCGGCCTTCCACGATCGCGCGGGCCATATCGATTACGCCGATGCCGCGCATATTGTCGTCGTATCCGAAGGTGAGCGGCACGTTCTCGTAGTCTCCGTCAAGCTTGCGAAGCATGACCGGGCCGCCGAACGTATTTGGGTCCGGCACCCGCAGCGTGCCTTCAGTGCCGTGAATCTCAATCAAGTTCGTCAGGTTTGTACCTCCCGCCACATCGAAACTTGTGATCAGCGTGCCGACGGCGCCGGACGCGAAGTCCAGCACGCCCGAGATATGTGTCGGCGTCTCTACCGGGATGCGCATGCCGGCCTTCGGCTGGCTCTTGATGACCCGTTCAGGCGACGTGATCACGGCCGACGCGGTGACGCGGCGAATGCCGCCGAGCAGGAAGACGAACGCGGTCAGATAATACGGTCCCATGTCGAACAACGGTCCACCGCCCTTCTGATAGAAGAAGACCGGGTCCGGGTGCCAAACTTCAGGGCCGCCACCCATCATGAAGCCCGTTGCCGCGATCGGTCGGCCGATCGCGCCTTCGTCTATCAGTTTGCGGCAGGGCTGAATGCCGCC